>Ga0194131_10000445_pt1 | contig 69498 bp, 60 predicted proteins | sample TA2KigO120mmetaG_FD_148631 | JGI IMG/M metagenome (GOLD analysis project Ga0194131, IMG submission 148631) | Freshwater microbial communities from Lake Tanganyika, Tanzania - TA2015053 Kigoma Offshore 120m | ecosystem: Environmental > Aquatic > Freshwater > Lake | place: Tanzania: Lake... | reverse complement strand
CCTTCAGCGCCTTCCTCTACCGCTACCGCAACCTGGTCGAGCGCTTCTTCAACAGGGTCAAACACTTCCGAGCCATCGCCACGCGCTACGACAAGCACGACGCCAACTACCTCGCCCTCATCAAGCTCGCCGCATCACGAATCTGGATGCGTGCTTATGAGTCCGTGTCCTAGTGTCCCGTTTGCGAAGTTCGCGCGTCCATGCGGCCGCTTCCCTGCGACCTGCGCCATCTACCGGACACGGGCAATCCTCCGCCTTCCGTGTGGCTGTGGATTTGCCGGTCCTCGCCGCGTCGGCCGCCAAGATCGGAGGCACGGCACGTCCGCCACACCAGGCCCGTCGGCCACGCATTGCCTTGCCCCGCCGCCGGCCGCTTCCTATGATCCGCGCCCTTCGCGCCGGCCGGCGCTTCGCGGAAGTGACAACGCGCAATGCTGGAAGCCCTTAGGCGTGGTACCGGATCCTGGGTCGTCAAGATCCTGTTGGGCTTGCTGGTGCTGAGTTTCGCCGCTTGGGGCATTGGCGACATCTTCCGCATCCGGCCCGAACAGGCGATCGCCGAGGTCGGCAGCCAGAAGATCAGCGGCACGCAGTTCCTGGCCAGTTACAATCGTGAACTGCGCCGGCTGCAGCAGCAGCTCGGCCAGCCGGTCAGCCGCGAGCAGGCGCTGCAACTCGGTCTGGTGCAGCGTACACTGGACGAGATGGTGGCCCGCGCCGCCATCGACGAGGGCGTGCAACAACTGGGGCTGACCGCCGGCAACGATACCGTGGCGCGGGCCATCGCCAACGACCCCGCCTTCCGCGGGCCGCTCGGCCGCTTCGACCGCCTCACCTTCGAGGCGGTGCTGCGGGAAAACGGCTTCAACGAGCAGAGCTATGTGGAGGCGCGCCGGCGCGACCTGGCGCGCGGCCAGTTGCTGCACAGCCTGGGCATCATCGCCCGGGCGCCCGACTTGGCGGTGCAGGCGATCTATCGCAAGCAGCTCGAGCGGCGCACGCTCAGCATCCTCACCGTGCCGCATGGCCGCTTTGCCGACGGTCCGCCCCCCGGCGAGGACCAGATCGTCCAATTCCACCGCGAACAGGCCAGCCGGTTCACCTCGCCGGAATATCGGCGGCTGAGCTACGCCCTGATCCGGCCGGCCGACGCCGCGCCCGGCATCGCGGTCGGCGAGGCCGATATCGAGGCCGAGTTCGAAGCCCGCCGGGCGGAGTTCGAGGCGGCGGAAACCCGCGAGATCTGGCAGATCGTCGCCGACGAGGCAAAAGTGCGCGAAGCCGCCAAGCGGCTGGCCGAGGGCGGCGATTTTCTGGCCGTCGCCAAGGAGGTGGCGGGCCAGGACGAGGCCGCGGTGAAGCTCGGCACCCTCGCGCGGGGCCGCCTGCCGCAAGAGCTGGCGGCGGCCGCCTTCGCGCTGGCCGAAGGCGCCGTCAGCGACGCGATCAAGAGCCCGCTTGGCTGGCACCTTGTGCGGGTGGCGAAGATCAATCCGGGCAGCACGGCCCGCCTGGCCGATGTCCACGATCGCCTGAAGGCCGATCTTCAGCGCCAGCGTGCCGCCGGCGCCATTGCCGAACAGGGCAATCGGATCGAGGACGCGGTGGCCGCCGGCCAGTCGCTCAAGGAAGTGGCCAACACCTTCGGCTTGCGCCACGGCGAGATCGCGGCGGTCGATGCCAGTGGTCGCGGGCCGGACGGCCAGGTGATCGAAAGCGCCGCCAGCGAGCCGGAATTGCTGCGCCGCGGCTTCGCACAGGAGAGCGGCGAGGAACCTCGCCTGCACGAACTGGCCGAAGGCGGACTGCTGCTGGTCAAGGTGGAGGAGGTCATGCCTTCCGGTCTCAGGCCGTTGGCCGATGTGCGCGGCCAGGTGGTGGCCGCGATCGTCGAGCAGCGCCGTGCCGAGGCGGCGGGCAAGCGTGCCGAGGAGCTGGCCGAACGCGCCCGCAAGGGCGAGGCGCTGACCGACCTGCTGAGCGGCGAGGTGGCGGACGTCAGCGAACTGAAGCCCCTGACCCGGGCCGAACTCAGCGCCGAAGGGCGCGTCGCGACGAGATTGCTGGAGCCGATCTATCTGGCACCGCTGGGCAGCGTCGTGACCGGGCTCAATGCCACGGGCGACGTCAGCGTGGTGGTGCGCGTCAATGCCATCGAACCGCGCGACCCGGCCAGCGATCCGGCTGGCGTTGCCCGGTTCGCCGAGGCGGTGGCCGGCAGCATGGTCGAAGACATGGTGCAACAATACCGCGCGGCGATGGAAAAGCAGGCCTCGGTGTCCGTCGATCGTCAACGGCTGGATAACTTGCTGGACCTGCAGCGCTAGCCCGGCGGATTTGTGGTTCAGCCGATCCTGGCGGCTTCCGCGGTATGGCGCGTCGAATCCACCGCCACCCGGGTATCCGAGGATTGCCCGTATCCCGATTGCGAAGTTCGCACGGCCATGCCGCCACGTCCGCGCCGACTTCGCAATCGGGACACTAGCGGCTGCCCAGCATGGCGCGCAGGCGGTCCAGCCGGTAGAGCGATTGCGGCTCGGCTGTCGCAAGCATGGCTCGCAAGGTGGGCCAGTCCTCGATCAGTTGCGCTTGGCGCAGGCGCACGCCGTCAAGGTCGCCGCGCTGGAAGGCCTCTTGCAGCGCCTGCAACATTCGCGACCGCGTCACCAGCGCGGCCCGCGCCGCGTCGCTGTCCGGGGATGGAAAGCGCGCGGCGACGCGGCCCAGTTCGTGGCGCAGCGCACCGGCGACGAAGCTGCCCAGGCTCGCCCAATCCTCGTTCAGGGCATGCCGCAACAGGGGCAGAAAGCTTTCGATGCGGGCGAGGTCGCCGGCCAAGCTCACCGGTCGCAGCGGCGTCTCGGCGCCGCCCGCGACGGCGAGATAGGCCAGCAGGTCGGCTCGCTCGCCAGGCTTGAGGCCGAGCGCGAATTGACGATTGAAATGATCCAGCACGGCAGCGAAATCCGGGAATCGACCATCATGCCCATAAGGTGGGCTATGCGCGCTGCCCAGCAGGCTCGGCGTGTCGAACACGCCGCCCGTGCCGACATCGTGGCGCTGCCGGTCGGTGAACCCGGCGTCGGGCGGATGGCAACTGGCGCAGGCCCGCTCGGCCATGCCGGGGAACGGGCGGCGAAACAACGCCGCGCCGCGCTCCAGCGCGCTGACCTCGACCAGGGCGCCGGCGGCCGGTGGCAACGGCGCCAGTTCCGCTTGGTAGGCCAGCAAGGCGTCGAGCAGCCAGGCCGCCGGCTCCGGCCCGTCGAACTCCACCACGATGGCCTGTCGCGTGAACTCCCGCAGGGAAGCGAACCGACCCGAACGGCCATAGGGCGCGGTGTCGGCCACGCCGCGCAGGCTTGGAATGTTGACCGGGTTGAAGCGGCCGTCATGGTGCGCCGGATTGAAGAAGTCGGTGGTGACATCGACATTGCCCGGACGGTCCGACAGCCCCGGCACGAAGAACGCCGTGCTGGCATGGCCGTTGGGATGGCAGGTGGCGCAGGACAGGCCGCGCAAGCGCGCTTGACCGCCCAGGATGGCGGGGCTGCGAAACGCCAGTTCGCCCAGGCGCGCCAGAAGCGACGGTCGCCCGCCCGCCGCTTCGCTCGCGAAATAGGGGCGCGGCTCCTCCGCCAGCAGCCCTGGCAGATTGCTGCCTGCGGGAAGCCACTGCCGCTCGTCGGCAAGGCCTTCGTCGGCCGATGCGCCCTGCGCCAAGGCAACGAGACAGCCGATGGCGGCGGCCAGCCGTCTCAGTCGGTCGGTCGCACCACCACCCGGCTGACGGGGACCAGAACAACGCCTCGGGCAAGGGCTTGCGGCAACCATTGTTCCAGCACGTCCAGCGTCTCGGGATAGGGATGGCCGATGGCGATGGCGCGCCCGCGCTGCTCGGCCAGTCGCTCGACCTCGTCGAGCTGGCGTCGGATTTCACCCGGCTCGCGCACATTGTCGAGGAAAATGTCGCGCGCTGCTACCGGCACGCCATGCTGCCGGGCCAGTTCCATGCCGACCGTCTCGTCGGTGGTCATGCTGTCGAGAAACAGCAATTGCCGGTCGGCCAATAGGCGCATCATCTGGTTCATGCCGGACCGTTCGCGCGTGAACCGGCTGCCCATGTGATTGTTGATCCCAACGAAGCCCCGGAACCGGCTAAGATTCCACGCAAGCCGGGCGTGCAGCTCGTCCTCCGCCAAGGCCGTGCGCAAGGCGAGCGGACCCGGGTCGCGGGTGACGTCGTCGGGCTCCATCGGCATGTGCACAAGCAGTTCGTGACCGACCCGCCGGGCCTCCAGGGTCAATGACGGCAAGTCGCGGCCATAGGGCAGAAAGGCAAGCGTGAGCGGTCCTTGCAGGGCGATGGCGCGCTGCGTCGCGGCTGAGTTGAGGCCCAGATCGTCGATCACCAGCGCCAAGCGGGCCGCCCGCCGCTTGGGCGAGCCATCGGTTGCGCGCAGCGGCACCGTCGCGGCGGTGGGCGGCACGGGCAATGCGGCCTTCAGCTCGAGGGTTTGCGGTCGCGCCGCGGCATCGCCGCCGCTCGCGGGTGCGCTGGCCGCGTCGGCCATGTCGCTCGCGTAGTCGGCGGCCGCTGGCGGCGGCGCGGCGCCGCGCCAAACCAGAACCAGGGCCAACGCCGCAAGCAGCGCGGCCAGCGACACCGACAGAAGGCCACCCAGGTCCCGTTTGCGGCGGAAAAAGGTCGCCAACCGGCGGGTGCGCCTGGCGCCCCGGCCCGCTTGGCTTGGTTGCCGAGGCTGGCGCAGGCGGTTCCTCGCGAATCAAGTGGCCGTCGCGGGCCACCTTGCGCGGCGGCGCCCGGCTTGGCAACGCTCGGGCGGCGACGCAGCCGGCGGCGATGCCCGCCCCGGCCGCTTGACGGGGCCGAAGGGCTGGGCTTACTCAGGCCCCTCATGGACGCCGCCCCGCCGGATTTCAAGGGCCTGCTCGCGCACGTCGCCGAGGGCCGCACGCTGAGCCAGGCGGCCAGCCGGCAGGCGTTCGAGATCATGATGTCCGGCAACGCCACGCCGGCGCAGATGGGCGGCTTCCTGATGGCGCTCCGGGTGCGGGGCGAGACGGTGGACGAACTGAGCGGCGCCGTCCTGACGATGCGGGAGAAGATGCTGCGGCTGTCCGCGCCGCCAGATGCGTTCGACATCGTGGGCACCGGCGGCGATGCGACCGGCACGCTCAATATCTCGACCGCCTCGGCCATTGTCGCCGCCGCCGCCGGCCTGAACATCGCCAAGCACGGCAACCGCGCGCTGTCCTCGCGCAGCGGCGCCGCCGACGTGCTGGCGGCCCTGGGGGTCAACGTGGACTGCGACCTGGCGCTGCTGAGCGAGGCCGCCTGGCGACTCGGACTCTGTTTCATGCTGGCGCCGCGCCATCACGGTGCCATGCGCAATGTCGGACCGACCCGGATCGAACTCGGCACGCGAACCATCTTCAACCTGCTGGGACCGATGTCGAACCCGGCGGAGGTGAAGCGCCAACTGATCGGCGTGTTTTCCCGCGCGTGGCTGCGGCCGATGGCCGAGACGCTGCGCCAGCTTGGTTCGGAACGGGTCTGGCTGGTGCATGGCGGCGACGGCACCGACGAGCTTACCATCACCGGGCCGACGGACGTGGTGGAACTCGACCGCGACAAGATTAGTGAGTTCACCTTGCGCCCGGCCGATGCCGGCCTTGCCGCCGCGCCGCCCGAGACGCTGAAGGGCGGCAGCCCGGCCGAGAACGCGACCGCGCTCAGGCAATTGCTGGCGGGCGCGCCGGGTGCCTATCGAAACGTCGTGCTGCTGAATGTCGCCGCCGCCTTGCTGCTCGCCGAGCGGGTGGGCGACCTGCGGGCGGGCGTGGCGCGGGCGGCCGAGGCGATCGACGATGGCCAGGCCGCCGCCAAACTCGACGATCTGGTCGCCCTCACCAACCGGGGCGGGCCTGCGACATGAGCGATGCGCTGGCTCGTATCCTGGCGGACAAGCGCCGGCACATCGCCGCCCGCAAGGCGTCGCTCCCCTATCCCATGCTGGCCCGCGCCGCCGCCGCCGCGCCGCCGCCCCGCGGCTTTGCCAAGGCGCTCGCGGCCGCCGCCCGCGACGGCTTCGCGCTGATCGCCGAGATCAAGAAGGCCTCGCCTTCCAAGGGCCTGATCCGGGCCGACTTCGACCCTGCGAGCCTGGCCCGGTCCTATCTCGCGGGCAGCGCCGCTTGTCTCTCGGTGTTGACCGACGAACCCTATTTCCAGGGTGCCGATGCGCATCTGGCGGCGGCGCGCGCGGCGGTGTCCCTGCCGATTCTGCGCAAGGACTTCATGCTGGAGCCCTACCAGGTGGCGGAGGCCCGCGCGCTCGGTGCCGACTGCATCCTGCTGATCATGGCCGCGGTCTCGGATGCGCAGGCGGCCGAACTGCTGGCGACGGCGGGCGAGCAGGGTCTCGACGTCTTGACCGAGGTGCATGACGAGGCGGAAGCCGAGCGGGCGCTGGCGCTGGGGGTACGACTGATCGGCGTCAACAACCGCGATCTCAAGTCGCTGCGGGTCGATCTTGCGGTGAGCGAGCGGCTGGCCAGCCTGCTGCCGGCCGGCGTGTTTCGCGTCGCGGAAAGCGGCCTTGCCGGGCACGCCGACTTGCTGCGTCTTGCGCGCGCCGGCTTTCGCGCCTTCCTGGTCGGCGAATCGTTGCTGCGGCAAGCCGACGTGAGCGCGGCGACGCGCGCCCTGCTGGGCCGCCACCCGCTGCCGGCAAGCGCCTGAACATGGCGGAGTTCAGCCATTTCGATGCCAAGGGCGATGCCCGCATGGTCGACGTTTCGGCCAAGGCCGAGAGCGAACGCATCGCCGTTGCCGAGGGCCGGGTGTGCATGCGGGCCGAGACCCTGCAACGCATCCTGACGGGCGGCGTCGCCAAGGGCGACGTGCTGCAGGTGGCCCGGCTGGCCGGCATCATGGCGGCCAAGCGCACGGCGGACCTGATCCCGCTTTGCCACCCCCTGACGCTCGCGTCGGTGAGCGTCGAGCTTGCTCCCGACCCGACCGCCAGCGCGGTGCTGATCCGCGCCACGGTCAAGCTGGTCGGTCGTACGGGCGTGGAGATGGAGGCGTTGACCGCGGTCGCGGTCGCGGCCCTTACCGTTTACGACATGTGCAAGTCGGCCGACCGCGGCATGCGGATTGAAGCCATCCGCTTGCTTGCCAAGGAGGGCGGCAAGTCCGGCAGCTACCGAGCGGAGTAGCCGATGATTTCAGTCGTCGAAGCCCGTGACCGCATCCTGGCCGAGTTGGCGCCGCTGCCCTGGGAGACGGTGGCGCTGTCCGCCGGCCACGGCCGGGTGCTGGCGCGCGACGCGGCGGCCCGCGTGATGCAGCCGCCGGCCGCGGTCTCCGCCATGGACGGCTATGCCGTGCGCGCCGTCGACGTGGCGGCCGTGCCCGCGCGCCTGAAACTGGTCGGCATGAGCCGGGCGGGCGAGGCCTTCGCCGGCCGGCTGGGCCCCGGTCAGGCCGTGCGCATCTTCACCGGCGCGGTGCTGCCCGAGGGCGCGGACGCCGTCGTCATTCAGGAAGATACCGAAGCCGAAGGCCAGCAACCGGGCGCCATCGTATCGGTGCGGGAGGCCGCTGCCCGGGGCCGGCATGTGCGCGAAGCGGGGTTCGACTTTCAGGTCGGACAGGTCGGCATCGCCGCCGGCCGGGCGCTGACCGCGCGCGATATCGGCCTGGCGGCGGCGATGAACCTGCCGTGGCTGGAGGTCCGGCGGCGACCGCGAATCGGTGTGTTGGCGACGGGCGACGAAATCGTGCGGCCCGGCGAGCCGATCGGCCCCAGTCAGATCGTCAGCTCCAACGCGCTGGCGCTGGCCGCGCTCATCCGCGGCAGCGGCGGCGAGACGGTCGACCTCGGCATCGCCCGCGACCGCGTCGCCTCGGTCGCCGAACACGCCGCGGGCGCCAGGGGTTGTGATCTGTTGGTGACGCTGGGCGGCGCGTCGGTGGGCGAGCACGACTTGGTGCGCGAGGCGCTGGCGCCGCGCGGTCTGAAGCTCGACTTCTGGCAGGTCGCCATGCGGCCCGGCAAGCCTTTGATGTTCGGGCGCGTCGGCGATATTCCGCTGCTCGGCTTCCCCGGCAATCCGGTCGCCTCGCTGGTCTGCGGCCTGCTGTTCCTGCGGCCGGCACTCTTCCGCTTGCAGGGCTGCGAAGGCGGGCTGCCGGACTTCCGCCCGGCCCTGCTGGGCCGCGACTTGCCGGCCAACGACCGGCGCGAGGACTACATGCGCGCCAGCGCGGCCTGGAGGGCCGACGGTCAGTGGGAGGTGAGCCCGTTCGAGCGCCAGGACAGCTCCAACCTGCTGCGCCTGGCACGCGCCGATGCCCTGGTCGTGCGCGCCCCGCACGCTCCGGCACTGACCGCGGGCCGGCCGGTGCAGGCCCTGGCGCTGAGCGGCACGCTGGGCGGGTTCTGATCGCGCGGTCCTTGCCGAGCTTGACGACGGGACCGAACCAAACTAGAACATGTGCCTAGGTTTTGCTTTTGTTCCAGATCTAGCGGGTCGGGGACGGCGAGACGGCGAGGCACCCAGCATGCTGACACGCAAACAACACGAGCTGTTGCGGTACATCAACCAGCACCTTGCTCAGAACGGCATCTCGCCGTCTTTCGACGAAATGAAAGAGGCGCTGGGCCTGCGCTCGAAATCCGGCATCCATCGCTTGATCTCGGCGCTGGAGGAACGCGGTTTCATCAAACGGCTGGCGCATCGGGCCCGTGCGCTTGAAGTGGTCCGCCTGCCGGAGACCACGGTGGCGCCGCCGCCGCGCGGTTTCGCGGCGACAGTGGTCAAGGCCGACTTCCCCGGCGTGCGCAAGCCCGAGCGCGAAACTGAGTCGGTTTCGATGCCGCTCTACGGCCGCATCGCCGCCGGCACGCCCATCGCCGCGCTGGCCGATCCTTCCAATTTCATCAACGTGCCCTCCGACCTGTTGGGTCAGGGCGAGCATTTTGCCGTGGAGATCGCCGGCGACTCGATGGTCGAGGCGGGCATTCTGGACGGCGACACCGCGGTCATCCGGCGTACCGAGGCGGCGGAGAACGGCGAGATCGTGGTGGCGCTGGTCGACAACGAGGAAGCCACGCTGAAGCGGCTGCGGCGACGCGGCAACTCGGTGGCGCTGGAGCCGGCCAACAAGAGCTACGAGACGCGCATCTTTCCCCCCAACCGGGTGAAGATCCAGGGCCGCCTAGTCGCCTTGCTGCGCCGCTACTGAACGGCGCGAAGGCCGCGGCTGGCGGTCGGCCGCCAGCACCCAGGGCCGCTCGCCGCGGTGCTCGCGCGCGCTTTCGATCCGGTAGCCATCGGCGGTGAACCAGATCGCCACGGCGCCCGCCCTGCGCATATCGTCGCCGCTGATCGCGGTACCCGCGCGCTGGCAGCGCGGCGGCCAGCTGGCGCCCAACAACAGGTCGAACCCACCGCAATCCTCAAGCGCCGCGCGGCGTTGGCGGACCAGCAGCACGCTGCGGCCGTCCCGGCGACAGACGCAACCGAGCCGGTCGCAGGCCAGCACGCTGGCATCGGCGACCGCTTCGGCCTGCCCGAAGCGCCGCAGCCAGGTCTGCGTCAGGAGGCCCTTTTCGGCGCCGGCCGGCAGCAGCAAGCGACCGTCGGCGGCCCGCCCGGCCATCAGCCGTCCCTGGCCGTCGACCAGCAGGTCCGGCGGCCGACCCGGCAATGCCGCCAGCAGCAGGGCAGCGGCAATGCCAAGCCAGCCCAGATGCCGCCATATCCGCCGCCACAGGCACAGCCACAGGCCGGCCACGGTCAGCAGAACCAGCAGGCCCGTTGGTTGCGCCGCAACCAGCCAGGCGGCGCCCGGCAACGCGGTGAAGGCGTGAGCGATCGCCAGTATGCCCGCCACCCCCTGTCCCATGAGCCACAAGCCCGGGTCCGCCAGGCCGAGCGGCATCAGCGCCGCGGCCAGCACCGCCGCCGGCATCACCAGAAACGACGTGAGCGGCACCGCCAGCAGGTTGGCGAACAGGCCATAGACCGCGAAGCGGTTGAAATGGAAAGCGGCGTAGGGCGCGGTTGCCAATCCGGCCACCAGGCTGGCCAGCGGCAGGCCGGCCAGGTAGAGCAAACAGCGGCGCCCCCACCCGCCACCGGATCGCCAACGGGACCAGGCGCAGGGACAACGGCTGCCGGTCGAGCAGGATCGCCAGCAACACCACGGCCAGCATCAGGAAGGCACGCTGGGTCGGTACCGGCCCACCGGTCAGAAGCAGATAGGCGAAGGTCGCCAGCAAGGCCGCCACCACCGCCAGCTTCTTGATCGGCCAGGCGAGCGCCAGCGGCTCGACGGCGGCCAGCAGCAGCCGGATCGTGGAGAACACGACGCCGGCCACCAGCACCATGTGCAGGCCGGAAATCGACAGCAGATGCTGCAGCCCGGAGTCGCGCATCGCCGCGATGACGGCGGGCGGAATGGCCCCGGCATCGCCGGTGAACAGGGCCGCCGCGACCGCGCCCTCCGGACCCGGCAGGGCCGCGCGCACCTGCCGCTCGACGGCTTCGCGCATGGCCGCCAGCCGGTCGGCGAAGCCGCCGGGCGACGCGCTGCTGGCGACGGCCTGCGGCGCCGACAGCGCATAGCCGACGGCTCCCAGCCGCTCGAACCAGGCGGCCCGGGCATAGTCGAAGCCCGCCGGCTCGCCGGGTCCCGCCGGTGGGTTCAGGATCGCCCGCAGGCGGACCCGTTCGCCGATGCGCAAGGAGCTTGCGGTCCTTGCCGCTTCACCCCGCCACGTCACCCGCACCACGGCCGGCGTGCGCTCCCGGGGCAGGCCCTGAATGCTGAGATCCTTCAATACCAGGCGCTGGCCGCGCGGATCGCCCCGCAGATCGGCCAGCCGCCCCTCCAGCAGCCAGGGCCGCTCGCTCTCGGCGATCACCGGGGCCGCGACCTGGCTGGCGCGCCACTGCGCCGCGGCGAAGCCGAACAGGACGAACGCCACCAGCAGGCTGATCGGATGGCGACGCGCCCCTAACATCGTCAGCAGCCCGCCCGCCAACATCGCCGGCAGCCAGGCGGCCGCGGGCTCGACCGGCAGGGCGAAATAGCCGGCGATGCCCGTGCCGAACGCCACCGGCAGCCATAGCGGCCAGCCTCCGCGTTCGGCCCCAGCCTGCTCGGCCAGCCAAGCCGCCAGCGCGCGCGGCCAATGCGCCAGCACGCGCCTTGCAGGCAGCGCGAAGCCTGAGAGTTCCGTCACGGCCCTGCATTTTCGACCGGTCCCGGCATCGGCGCCAGTCCCGCCTTCGCCTGTTGCTCTCGCCTATGCTAGACAGCCGGACCCCGACCTGGAGCCACAAGACCCGCATGACGGTCGTCACCCGCTTCGCGCCCTCGCCGACCGGCTATCTGCATATTGGCGGCGCGCGCACGGCCCTGTTCAACTGGCTGTTCACCAAGCACTCAGGCGGCCGGTTCCACCTGCGCATCGAGGATACCGACCGCGCCCGTTCGACCGAGGCGACGGTTGAGGCGATCTACGACGGCCTGCGCTGGCTGGGGCTCGATTGGGATGGCGCGCCGGTCTCGCAGTTCCAGCGCGCCCCGCGCCATGCGGAGATCGCGCGCGCATTGCTGGCCAGCGGCAAGGCCTACCACTGCTATTGCACGCCCGCGGAACTGGAGGAGATGCGCAAGCGCGCCATGGCCGAGGGCAAGCCATCGCGGTATGACGGCCGCTGGCGCGACCGCGATCCGGCCGAGGCTCCGGCCGACATCAAGCCGACCATACGCCTCAAGGCCCCGCGGCAGGGCGAGACGGTGATCCGCGACCGCGTGCAAGGCGAGATCGTGGTGCAGAACGCGCATCTCGACGACATGGTTCTGCTGCGCGGCGATGGTACGCCCGTCTACATGCTGGCGGTAGTGGTGGACGACCACGACATGCAGATTACGCACGTCATCCGCGGCGTCGATCATCTGACCAACACCGCCCGGCAGCTGCAGATCTACCACGCGCTCGACTGGCCGGTGCCGGAGTTCGCGCATATTCCGCTGATCTATGGGCCGGACGGCGCCAAGCTGTCCAAGCGTCATGGCGCGCTCAGCGTTCTCGACTATCGCGAACTGGGCTACCTCCCGGCCGCCATGCGCAATTACCTGCTGCGGCTCGGCTGGAGCCATGGCGACGACGAGATCATCGCAACCGAGCAGGCGATCGCATGGTTCGCTTTGGACGCGGTCGGCCAGTCACCGGCGCGTTTTGACCTGGCCAAGCTCGACAGCGTCAACGCTCATTACCTTCGGCACACGGCCGATGCCGAACTGGTCGGGCTGGTCCTGCCACGCCTGGCCAAGCGGCTGGGCGGCGAGCCGGACGCGGTTGCCCAGGCCCGGCTGCTGGCGGCGATGCCGGGCCTGAAGGAGCGCGCCCGGACCCTGGTCGATCTTGCCGACAGCGCTTGGTTCTGTGTTGCCGGTCGGCCGATCGCGGTCGAACCGGCGGCGGCGGCCCTGTTGCAGGGCGACGCCCCCGGCCTGCTCGCCGGTCTGGCCGAAGCGTTGGCGGCCGAGCCGGATTGGCGCGAAGCCAGGCTGGAGGCGGCGACGAAAGCCTTTGTTGATGGAAAGGGCGTTAAGCTCGGCAAGGTGGCGCAGCCGCTGCGCGTCGCCCTGACCGGCCGCACCGTCTCACCCGGCATCTACCAAGTGATGGCGGCCCTGGGCCGGGAGGAAACCCTCGCTCGTCTGGCCGACGCGACGGCGGTCGCGCCATTGACAGCGGCGGGGTGAGCCGTTAGGGGCAGCGAAATCGGATGGCGCGGCATGATCGCTTGCGGTGCGCGCCGAGGTCGGAAAGTTCGTGAACTGGGGAGAAGCCAGCATGGCCGAGCGTAGCGCGCGATCCAACCAGACGGTCACGCTGACCGACGACAGCAGCGGCAAGACCATCAAGCTGCCGGTCGCCGGCGGCTCGGCCGGGCCGCAGGTGATTGACGTCCGAAAGCTCTATGCCGAAACCGGCATGTTTACCTTCGATCCCGGCTTTACCTCCACCGCGAGTTGCGAGAGCCGGATCACCTTTATCGACGGCGATGCCGGGGAATTGCTCTATCGCGGCTACTCGATCGACGAGTTGGCCGAGCATAGCGACTTCATGGATTGCTGCTATCTGCTGCTGAACGGAGAACTGCCGAACCGCGAGCAGAAAGCCAAGTTCGAGTGGAACATCTCGCACCACACCATGCTGCATGAGCAGATGGCGTTCCTCTATCGGGGCTTCCGCCGCGACGCGCACCCGATGGCGGTGATGGTGGGCGTGGTCGGCGCCATGTCGGCCTTCTATCACGACAGTCTCGACATCAACGACCCGCACCAGCGGATGGTCGCCAGCTATCGCATGATCGCGAAAATGCCGACCATAGCCGCCATGGCCTACAAGTATTCGCTGGGCCAGCCGTTCATGTATCCGCGCAACGAACTGAAATACGCCGAGAACTTCATGCACATGATGTTCGCGGTGCCGGCCGAATCCTACAAGGTGAACCCGGTTCTGGCCAAGGCCATGGACCGCATCTTCATGCTGCATGCCGACCACGAGCAGAATGCCTCGACCTCGACGGTGCGGTTGGCGGGTTCCTCTGGTGCCAACCCCTTCGCCTGCATCGCCGCCGGCATCGCCTGCCTGTGGGGCCCCTCGCATGGGGGCGCCAACGAGGCGGTGCTGCACATGTTGCAGGAGATCGGCAGCGTCGAGCACGTGCCGGAATTCCTGAAGCGGGTGAAGGACAAGAACGACACCACGCGGCTGATGGGTTTTGGTCACCGCGTCTACAAGAATTTTGATCCCCGCGCCAAGGTCATGCAGCGGACCTGCCACGAAGTCCTCGACGAACTTGGCGTCAAGGAAGAACCGCTTCTCAAACTGGCCATGGAGCTGGAGCGGATCGCCTTGCAGGACGACTATTTCGCCCAGCGCAAGCTCTACCCGAACGTGGACTTCTATTCAGGGATCATCATGCGGGCGATCGGCATCCCGCTCAGCATGTTCACGGTGATCTTCGCGGTCGCGCGCACGGTCGGGTGGGTGGCGCAGTGGAACGAGATGATCGAGGACCCGAACCAGAAGATCGGCCGCCCGCGCCAGCTCTATACCGGCGCGCTGCGGCGGCCCTATCTGCCGCTGCACCAGCGACGCTAGCCGGCGGCCGGCGGCGCACGGCCCCCCTGGCGCCCAGACCAATGCCGGAAACGCCATCGGAGAATCGCAATCGCCCAGAGGCGTGCTAAGCTCAGCCGGCGGGAACTTCCGCAGTGGAGAGGACGCGGCGATGGAGCATCGCCCGGAACGAAGCAGACCAGCGCCCGAAACGGGCGTTCCGGCCCGGCCGCAGTTCGGGTGGATGCGGGTCAGCCCGGCGGGCAGGCCGGCGAACGAAAACCGGCGGCCGCTGCTGGCGCGGCTGACCCTGGTCGTTCTGGCGTTGCTGGCCGTGCTGGCAGCGATCGTGGGACTGAGCGTGGCCGAGTGACGGCCTAGCTGCGTTCGATCAGCTCGATCCGGTAGCCGTCGGGATCCTCGACGAAGGCGATCACGCTGCCGCCATGCGCCATGGGGCCGGCGGGGCGCGAAATCTTGACACCGGCACGCGACAGACGGTCGCAGGCGACGGCCGCGTCGGGCACCGCGATGGCGATGTGACCATAGGCGGTGCCGAGCTCGTAGGGTTCGGCCCGGCCCCAGTTATGCGTGAGTTCCAACACCGCCTGCTCGCTCTCTTCGCCATAGCCGACGAAAGCCAGCGTGAACTTGCCGCTTGGGTAGTCCTTGCGGCGCAGCAACTTCATGCCCAAAAGCCGGGTGTAGAAATCCAGCGACTTGTCCAGGTCCATCACCCGCAGCATGGTATGCAGCAGGCGAACGCCCTGCGCCTCGCTGCCGTCTGACTGGCGCGCGGTCTCCGTGCGGCTCATCGGGGGCTCCCTTGACGCGGTCTGCGACCGGCTCGCATCACCTCTAGCACGACCTCGGCGGCACGGACAGAAGGCGGCGGACCGGGCGGTCGCAGCATGGCCCACAACCGCCGGGTGGCTTGACGTTGCGCCTCGGCCGAGGCTGGTTTGGCCAGAAGGTCGTGGGCGGCCGCTGTCAGCAGGTCGGCCCGGCAATCCTGTTGCAGCAGTTCCGGAAGCACGGTCTTGCCCAACAGGATGTTGGGCAGGCCGACATAGTCGAGCCGGATCAGCCGGCGCGCGATCAGCGCGGTAACCGGCTGCGCGCGGTAGGTCACGATGCTGGGCACGCCGGCCAGGGCCAATTCCAGGGTGGCTGTGCCGGAGGCGGCGAGAGCCGCGCCGGGCCCGCCCGCGGCGGCGGCGAACGCTTCCAGTCGACGCGCCGCCGGCAACAGCAGGGGCGACGGATGCTCGGCCGCCAGCCGTTGACGCAACAGCGCTTCGACCGGTTGTGCGGCGACGACAACGGTTCGCAGGCCGACCAGTTGCCGTTGCAAGTGGCGGGTGGCCGCGAGCAGCACGGGCAACAGCCGGCCAACCTCGGCCGCCCGGCTGCCCGGCAACAGCAGCAACAGCGGCGCGTCGGCCGCCAGTGCCAGCTCCCGGCGAAATGCCGCGCCATCCGCCGGCCGCGCCAGCCGCTCCGTCACCGGATGTCCGACGAAGGTGCTTGGCAGGCCGTGCTGGCTGAACAGCGGCGGCTCGAACGGCAGCAAGGCCAGCAGATGATCGAACAGCGGTGCGATGCGCTTCGCCCGGCCTGGCCGCCAGGCCCAGACTTGCGGCGCGACATAGTGGACCAGCGGCAGACCGGCCCCTTGCAGCCGCCGCGCCAGGCGGAAGGTGAAGCCCGGCGAGTCGATGGTGACAAGAATGTCGGGCCGCATCGCCTGGACATGGGCCGCGGTCTCGGCGATGCGGCGCAGCAGGCCGCGCGCCCGGGGCAGCACTTCCAGCAGCCCCATCACCGACAGCTCGCGCATGGGAAACAGGCTGGCGAGACCGGCGGCGGTCATCGCCGGCCCGCCAACGCCGGAAAACCGGATCGGCAGGCCCGTGCCGAGAAGCGCCGTCATGAGTTCCGCGCCCAAGGCATCGCCCGAAGCCTCGCCCGCCACCAGCATCACATGGCGGGCGTCGGCGGTCACAGGCCGTCGCCCGCGCCGAGGCCATACAGGAACAGGCCGCCCTGGTCGGCCGCGGCGGCCAGGGCCGCGCGATCGGTCAACAGCGTGCCGCCCGCTTCGCAGGCAATGCCGGACAGGCCGGCGGCGATGGCCCCGGCGACCGTCGGCAAACCCAGGGTCGGCAAATCCGCCCGGCGTTCCTGCTGGGGTTTGGGCAACTTCACCAAGACCCCGGAAGGGCTCGCCGGGCGCCAGGGCAACAATCGCGCCAGCAGCGCATCGGTGCCCTCGGCCGCCTCCACCGCCAGCACGCGCCCCTCGCGCACCACGGCCGCCTGCCCGATATCCAGGCGGCCGAGCGCGCGCACCACCTCAACCGCGCGCGCGATATCGGCCCGGTCGCGTTGCGACGGCGAGAGGCGGCCGATCCGGCCGGCCGGCGCGGCCAACTGGTCGGCCACCATCTCGGCGCCAACCACGCGAAAGCCCTCCTCTTCCAGGAAGCGCACCAGCACCGCCATCAGCGCATCGTCGCCCCGGCGCAAGGCGGCGGCGATGCGCGGCAACAACCGGATGCCCTGCCTGTCTGGTCTGAGACGGCTAAGATCGGGACGGCCGACCGGGCCGATCAGGCAGAGCTCCTGGCAGCCCGCCTCGCGCAACAGCGCCAGCACCCGGCCGACGGCGGAAACCTCGACCCAGGCATGCGGTGCGTCGTCCAGCGTGGCAGGGTCGGTCTCGCCCCTGAACGCGACGACGAAGAACGGGCGCCCCTCCTTGCGGCAACTCCGGACCAGTTGCCCTGGCAGTTCGCCGCGGCCCGCCAGAATGCCGAGCTTAGGCCGCACGCTCGATCTTGGGCTGACAGAACGAACGCAGCGACTCGCCGCGCAGGAATTCGACAATGTCGGCGACCAGCGGGTTGTCGGGGAACATCTGCGCCACGTCGGTGATCCGTTCCTGCATGGTGCCTTCCTCGGCGAACAGCAAGCGATAGACACGCCGCAATTGATGGATCGCGTCGCGCGGAAAGCCGCGCCGCTTGAGACCGACCAGGTTGAGGCCGCTCAGGTGGGCCCGGTTGCCCATGACCGAACCATACGGAATGACGTCCTGTTCCACCCCCGACATGCCGCCGACCATGGCGTGCTTACCGATCCGCACGAACTGGTGCACCGCCGACAGGCCGCCCAGGATGGCGTGATCGTCGATCCGCACATGGCCGCCCAGGGTGGCCTGGTTGACCAGGATGACATGGTTGCCAATCTGGCTGTCATGCGCGACATGCGCGCCCGCCATCAACAGACAATTGTCGCCGACCTCGGTCAGCATGCGGCCGTCGGCGGTGCCGGGATGCAGCGTCGCGTGCTCGCGCACCACCACGTTGGCACCGATCGTCAGCCGCGAGGGTTCGCCCCGGTATTTCATGTCCTGCGGCGGCAAGCCGACCGCGGCAAAGGCGAATAGCCGGCCGCCCGGACCGATGCTGGTGCGGCCGTCGACCACCACGTGGCTCAACAGTTGCACGTCCGCGCCCAGCTGGACATGCGGTCCGACCACGCAGAACGGGCCGATCATCACGCCATCGCCCAGTTCGGCCTTACGGTCGACCACGGCGGTTGGGTGGATGGTCGTTGCCATCGCCAGCTACTTGTGGTCCAGGATCATCGCGGTGATCACCGCATCGGCCGAGCGCTGATCGTCGACATCGACCGCGCAGGCAAACCGCCAGACGCTGCCGCGCTGCCGCTGCTTGACCACCTCGATCCGCATCACGTCGCCCGGCCCGATCGGCCGGCGGAAGCGGCAATCGTCGATGGCCATGAAATAGACCAGCTTGCCCTCGGCACTGGGACCCAAAGTCTGGACCACGAGCACGGCGGCGGTCTGCGCCATGGCTTCGACGATCATCACGCCGGGCATCACCGGCTGGCCGGGGAAATGGCCCTGGAACTGCGGTTCGTTGATGGTGACGTTCTTAATGCCGGTCGCCTTCTCGCCCGGCGTCATCGCCACCACCTTGTCCACCATCAACATGGGATAGCGGTGCGGTATCATGCGCATGATCCGGACGATATCGGCGCTGCCGACCGCGGATGGCCCGGACACGTCATTCATCGCCGCCACCCTTTCGCGCCGCCAACCGTCGCAACAATGCCGTCTCCTTGAGAAATTGCCGCAACGGCCGGGCGGGCGTACCGCCAAATCGGGCGCCGGCCGGAACATCGTTCATCACACCCGCCTGTGCCGCGATCTGCGCTCCGGCCCCGATACGCAAATGCCCCGCCAGTGCCGCCTGGCCGCCCAGGGCGACGAAATCGCCCAGCCGCGTGCTGCCGGCAATGCCAACCTGCGCCACCACGATGCAGCCGCGCCCCAGACGGACGTTGTGCCCAATCTGTACCAGATTATCAATCCAGCAACCCTCGCCGATCACCGTGTCGTTAAGCGAGCCACGGTCGATCGTGCTGTTGGCGCCGATCTCGCAGCTGTCGCCGATCAGCACGCGACCGAGCTGAGGCATCTTGACATGACCCGTTGGGTCGGCGGCGAAACCGAAGCCGTCCTGGCCGATCCGCACGCCGGGATAAAGCCGCACCCGCTCGCCGATCAGCGCGTGACTGACGGTAACCGCGGCATCCAATACCGAATGGCGGCCGATGCCGACATTGGCGCCGATCTGGCAGCCCGGGCCGATGCGGCAGCCCTCGCCAATCTCCGCTCCGGCGGCGATGGTGGTGAAGGGACCTACCGCGCAGTCCGCGCCCAGCCTGGCGAGCGGCGAGATATCGGCCAGCGGCGAGATCGCGGCCGCCGGCGGCGCGGCCGGATAGAACGCCTGGGCGATCAGGGCGAAGGCGCGGTAGGGCTGCTCGCTCAGCAACAGCGCCATCCCGGCGGGGGCCCGCCGACGCTCACGCTCGGCCAACACGCAGGCGCCCGCGCCGGAGGCCTGGAATGCCTTGCGGTAGGCCGGGTTGTCGAAGAAGGTCAGTTCGTCCGCCCTCGCGGTTTCCAGCGGCGCGACATCGCTGATCCGACGCTCGGCCTCGCCTTCGAGCCGGCAGCCCGACAACGCGGCCAGTTGCCCCAACGCAAACGGCCCCTGGCGAGGGAAGAAGCGCGGATCGGCCATCTCAGTTGGCCGGCGGGACGACCTTCACCGCCGGCAGCCGCTGGTTCAGTTGCTGGATCGCCGGCCCGGTCAGGTCGACCGCGTTCGAGACCACCAAGGCTTGCGACTTGTCGATCACCAGGCTGAAGCCGTTCGCCCGCGCCAGATCCTGCACGATCGGCACCAATGCCGCCTGCACCTGGACCGCGGCACCGTTGAAGCTGCGATCCAGATCGCGCGCCTGATCCTGCGCCCGCCGCTGCGCGTCAACCATGCGACGCTCCAGGTCGCGCCTTGCGTCCTCGAACTGTTCCCGGCTGACTTGCGCCCGCCGCTCCAGCAGCGACTGTTCCGCCGCCTTCAAGCCCTGCTCCTCCTTGGCGACGTCATCCTGCAGCCGCTTGCGGAGCCCCTCCATCTGCCGGCGGATATCCGCCCCGGCCGCGGATTCCCGCAACACGCGCTGGAAGTCCAGCACGGCAATCGCCGCCGGGGCCAGCCTCTGCTGCGCCGCCGTCGGCAGCCCGACGCCGATCAGGCCCAGCGCCAGCGCCACGATCCGCAATCCACGCATCAGAACCTCGTGCCAAAGCTGAAGCGAAAGATCTCTTTCCGGTCGAAGGGCTCTTTCACCACTGGTGTCGCCACGTCCACGCGAATGGGGCCGAACGGCGAGCGCCAGGTCAGCCCCGTGCCGATGCTGACCCGCGGGTCCTTGGTGTCCTGCAGGTTGGGGCTGCTCGCATCGACGTCGGTCACGGCGCCGATCTCCGTGAACAGCCGGCCATTGATGCCAAGCTCGCGCGCCAGGCCGATGGGGAAGCGCAGCTCCACCGCCCCCAGGTAGAACACATTGCCGCCGATCGAATCCCCGGTCACCCGGTCGCGCGGACCCACCCCGCCATTGCGGAAGCCATGGAAGGCATCGCCGCCGAGAAAGAAACGGTTGGTGACCGATATGTCCTCGCCCAGGCCGTCGATATATCCGCCGCGGATCGACAGGTTGCCAACCACCTCGGGGGTGAAGGGATAATAATAGCTCCAGCCCGTGGTATTCTGGATATAGAGCACGTCGCCGCCCAGGCCGGCGAACTCCTGCCCGAAACGCACGATCCAGCCGCTGCTGGGCTCGATGCGATCGTCACGCAGGTCGTAGACGAGTTCGTATCCGACCGCGGAGGTCAGCTCCGACCCTTCTTCGCGTCGGATCAGATCGGAGGTTTCCAACCGGATGTTGCTGATCTCCACGTCGCGCAGGGTATAGCGCACGTTGCTGCGCAGGTTCTCGGTCAACGCGAAGCCGCTGCGCAACCGCCCGCCCCGCGATGTCTCGTCGAACCGGCTGCGGCGCTGCAGGTCACGGCGGATGTTGAACAGGTCGAAGCCGGCGGACAGGTCGCGGTCGAGAAAGTATGGCTCGGTGAAGGCGATGTCGACCTGCTGGCGGATACTGGAGATCGACAGGCCGATCCGCAGGTCCTGGCCACGACCCAGCAGGTTGCGCTCGCGAATCTGCACGTCGCCGACGACGTTCTCGGCGGTGGAGAAGCCGGCGCCGAAGCTCAGTTCGCCAGTCGAGCGCTCCTGCACGTCGGCGTTGATGACAACGCGGTCCGGCGCGCTGCCCGGCTGCTGCGCGACGTCCACCTTCTCGAAAAATCCAAGGCTGCGGATGCGCTGGCGCGAACGGCGCAGCTTGGCCGCGTTGAACGCGTCGCCTTCCACCAGGCGGAACTCCCGCCGAACCACCTTGTCGAGCGTGCGCACGTTGCCGGTGATGTTGATCCGCTCGACATAGACCCTGGGCCCTTCGGCCACCTCATAGACGATGTCGATCACCAGGCCGTCGCGCTGCCGACTGACCCGCGGCGTGACATCGACAAAGGCATAGCCCTGCCGGCCCAATTCGAAGGTCAGATCCTCGACCGACTGTTCCACCTGCTCGGCGTTGTAGACGGCGCCGGGCACACTCTTCAGCACACCCTTCAACAGGCCGATGTCGGCGTTGTTCAGCGTGGTCTGCAGGTCGATCTTGCCGAAGCGATAGAGCTGGCCCTCCTCGACGGCGAAGGTGACGAAGAAATCCCGCCGGTCCGGCGTCAGTTCAGCCACCGCCGAGCTCACCCGGAAATCGGCGTAGCCCCGGGACAGGTAGTATTTGCGCAGCAGCTCGCGGTCCAGCGTCAGGCGGTCGGGGTCGTAGCTGTCATCGCTCGACAGGAAGCGATACCAAGCCGACTCCTTCGTGGCGATCGCCTCGCGCAACCGGCTGTCGCTGAACGCGCGGTTGCCGATGAAGTCGATCTTGCGGATGCCGGTCAGCCCGCCCTCGTTGATCTCGAACACCAGGTCGACGCGGTTCTGCGGCAACTGGATGACCTTGGGTTCGACCGTGGCGGCAAACCGCCCGCTGCGGCGATAGAGCTGCAGGATGCGCTGCACATCGCCTTGCACGCGGCTGCGGGTATAGACGGTGCGCGGGCGCAGCTGCACCTCCTGCTCCAGGACCTTGTCCTGGATGCGGCGGTTGCCCTCGAACGCCAGGCGGTTGATGATCGGGTTCTCCACCACCGACACGACCAGGGCGTTGCCTTGCTGGCGCATGGTCACGTCGGCGAACAGGCCGGTCGCGAACAACGCCTTCAGCGAGGCGTCGACCTTGCCGACGTCCAGCAAGTCGCCGGGCGCGATCAGCATGTAGGAGCGCACCGTTTCCGCCTCGATACGCTGATTGCCCTGTACGGCGATCTCGGAAACGACGGTGCGCTGCGCCGCCGCTTGACCGGCGGCCACAAGCAGCAGCAGAAGCACCGCCAAGGCTGCCGCAGCGTATCGCAAACCCCCTCCCCCCCGCCTGGCGCCGCGCTATGAAAACAGACCCGCCAGGAACTCCACCACGGACAAATTCACCAGGACAAATTCACCAGATCGTTCCAGGTGGCGAACACCGCCAGCATGGCAATGAGCGCCAAGCCGAAACGGAAAGCGAAATCTTGCATGCGTTCGGTAAGCGGTCGTCCGCGCACGGCTTCGCAGGCATAAAACAGCAGGTGGCCGCCGTCCAGGATCGGGATCGGGAAGAGATTGATCAGGCCGAGATTGAGCGACAGCAGGACCGACAGCATCACGACTTGCTCCCAGCCGAGCTGCGCCGCCTGGCCAGAGGCGTGCGCGATGCGCAGCGGACCGCCCAGGTCCTCCGTGCCGCGCTGGCCGGTGATCATCTCGCCGAGATAGCCGAGCGTGCGGTCGATCAGGTCGTAGCTCGTGCGCGCGGCTTCGACCACAGCCTCGCCCAGCGACAGGCGCAGTAGCGGGCGGGGCGCGCGCTGGATGCCGATCAGCCAGCGTTCGCGGCCCCCGCCGCCCGCCGCCGGCACCGTCTCGCGCTTCGGCGTGGTCACCAAGTCCAGCCGCTCACCCTGCCGCAGCACGCTCAGCGTGATGCTCCGCCCGCCGCTCGCCGCGACCGCGTCTTGCAGCATCTCGAAACTGTCGATCGGCCTGCCGTTGGCGGCGACAATGCGGTCGCCCGGCTGAAAGCCGGCCGCGGCCGCCGGCGTGCCTGCCCTGACCTCGCCCACCACCGCCGGATTGGCCGGCAGGATGCCGGCATCGCCATAGCGTCGTTTCAGGCCTTCCAGATCGCTTCGCTCGACCCCCGACGGGGTCAGTTTGACCTCGAAGGCCAGTCCTTGTCGGTCGAGGCGCCAGACCTGCGGCCGGTCCGGATTGAGCAGCACCGCTTCCTCGATTTCCTCGAACCGCTCGACCCTGCGGCCGGAAATCTGGCGCACGACGTCGCCGGCCTGCAGGCCCGCTTTTTCGGCGACGCCGCCGGGCAAGACGCGGCCGATCTCGGGCGGGGTGACCCGTTGGCCGAACGCCATGAACAGCAGCGCCAGCACCAGAATGGCATAGACGAAGTTGGCAATCGGCCCCGCCGCGACGATGGCGGCGCGCTGGGCCAGCGACTTGTGGTGGAAGGAGATCTTCTGCGCGGCCGGCGCCATCTCGTCGAGCAGGCGGGTATCCTGGGCGCTGGCGGCATTGCTGTCGCCGAAGAACTTGACGTAGCCGCCCAGGGGCAGCGCGCCGATCTTCCAGCGCGTGCCGGCCCGATCGTTCCAACCGTAAAGCTCGCGGCCGAAGCCGATGGAAAACACCAGCACGCGCACGCCGCAGGCCCGCGCCACCAGGTAGTGCCCCAGCTCGTGCACGAACACCAGGACGGTCAGCACCGCCAGGAACGGCACGATGTAACGAAGGAGGAGGAGGTCCAGAAGCGAGTCCATCTGCGCGAACAGCCTGTGTGCGGTCGGTGTCGGGTTACAAACGGTCGATCGCCGCGCGCGCGGCGGCGCGGCCGGCGGCGTCGATGGCCAGGACGTCGTCGAGCTGATGCGGGGGCGACAGCGGGCGGTCGGTCAAGGCTTGCTCCACCACGCGCGCGATCTGCAGAAAACCGATCCGCCCTGCCAGGAAGGCGTGCACCGCGATCTCGTTCGCGGCGTTGAGCACGATCGGCGCGGCGCCGCCCTGGCGCAACGCGTCGCGCGCCAGTCCCAGAGCCGGAAAGCGCGCGTGGTCGGGTGCCTCGAAGGTGAGCTGGCCGACCTTCACGAGGTCGAGCCGGGCCCCCGGCGCGGCCATCCGTCGCGGCCAGGCCAGCGCATAGGCAATGGGCGTGCGCATGTCGGGCGTGCCGAGCTGCGCCAACATCGAGCCATCGACATATTCGACCATGCTGTGCACGACCGATTGCGGGTGGATGACGATGTCGATCTGGCGTTCCTCCACCGGAAAGAGGTGGTAGGCCTCGATCAGCTCCAGACCCTTGTTCATCAGGGTGGCCGAGTCGACGGAGATTTTCGCGCCCATCTCCCAGGTGGGATGCGCGCGGGCTTGCGCCGGGCTTACCTGGCGCATGGCGTCTTCCGGCAGGTTGCGGAACGGGCCGCCGGAACAGGTCAAGATGATGCGTTCGACCGCCTCGGGCTGCTCGAAGTCGAACACCTGAAAGATCGCGCTGTGTTCGGAATCGACCGGAAGCAGGGTGCCGCCGCCGCGCTTGACCTCTTCCAGGAGCAAGTCACCGGCACAAACCAGACATTCCTTGTTGGCCAGCGCCACGGTGGCACCGCGCCTTGCCGCCGCCATGGTGGGTGCCAAGCCGGCTGCGCCGACGATCCCGGCCAGCACCACCTCGGCCGGCCGCAAGGCGGCCTCTTCCAGTCCGCTCTGGCCGGCCGCCACCGCCACGCCGCTGCCATCAAGTTCGCGTTTCAGTTCGCGATAGAGCGAAGCATCGGCGATCACCGCCAGTGCCGCGCCGCAGCCGCGCGCCTTGGCCGCCAGTTCGGTGACGTTGCGATGCGCGGTCAAGGCCTCGACCTGCAGGGCGCCCCGGCTGCGGCCAACCAGGTCAAGCGTGCTGCACCCGATCGAGCCGGTGGCACCTAGCACGCTCAGCCGGCGGGGCGGCCGGGCCGGCTCGGGCGCGATCTGGGTCAACGCCATGGCAACAATTCTCCCCCATTCAGCACCGCCGCCGCCGCCGCCAGCGGTAACACGAACAGCAACGCGTCCACCCGGTCGAATATTCCGCCATGCCCCGGAATGAGCCGGCCGCTGTCCTTCACGCCCCAGCGCCGCTTGGCCGCCGATTCGGCAAGATCGCCGATCTCCGCGGCCGCCGCCAGCAGCAGGCTCAGCCCCGCCAGGGCGGGCACCGACGCCAGGCCGGTCACCGCCGCCAGCCCGCCGCCCGCCAGGATCGTGGCGACCAGGCCCCCGGCCGCGCCGCTGCAAGTCTTGCCCGGACTGATCCGCGGCGCCAGCTTCGGGCCACCCAACCAGCGGCCGACCAGGTAGGCCCCGCTGTCCGCCGCCCAGACCACCAGCAGCACATAGACAAGGCCGGTCGGGGCATGCTCGCCCGCTTGGCGCAGCCAGATCAGGCAGACCGCCGGCAAGCCGAACCAAGCCACGGCCAGGCTCGCCCATCCGTTCACGGCCAGGCGTTTCGACGCCAACAGCGCAAGCGCCGCCATGCCGAGGGCGACTGCGGCCAACGCGGCCAGCAGGCCGGCGAAATGCGCGACGATGGCCGGCAGGCCGGCGGCCGCCGCCAGCAGCGCCACGGCCAACGGAGCCGCCATCCCGGTCATCCGCGCCCATTCGAGCGCCAGCAGCGCCACGACGACGACCGTGCCGAGCAGCAGCAGAACGCCACCGGCACCGACCAGCAATAGAGCGAGCGGAATGAGCACGGCCGCGGAGATGAGCCGCAGCCGCAAGTTGGACGGTCCCAGGGCGGCGGCCCACGCCACGCTATGGCCCATGTCGCAGCGCCGACCGATCGCGGCGAGGCGGCCGGCGGTCAAGAACTGACCGCGCCATAGCGTCGCTCGCGGCGGTGGAATTCGTCGATCGCCCCGGCCAGGTCGGCCTTGCCGAAATCCGGCCACAGGATGTCCAGGAACACCAGTTCGGCATAGGCCGCCTGCCAGAGCAGGAAATTGCTGAGCCGTTGCTCGCCGCTGGTGCGGATCAGCACGTCGGGGTCTGGGATATCGGCGGTCTGCAGTCGCTTGCGGAAGGCGGTCTCGTCGATGTCCTCGGGCAACAGGCTGCCGCGCGCCACCTCGCAGGCCAGTGCCTGCGCGGCCCGCACGATTTCCAACTGGCTGCCGTAGTTGAGCGCGATCACCAGCGTCAGGCCGCGATTGCGCTCGGTCAGCGCTTCCGCCTCATCGATCAGCTGGACGATATCCTCCGGCAAGCGCCGGCGCTCGCCGATGAAGCGGACCCGAACCTCGTTGCGATCGAGTTCCGCTAGCTCGCGGCGCAAATAGAGCCGCAACAGGCCCATCAGGTCGTCCACCTCGGCGGCCGGACGCTTCCAATTCTCCGACGAGAACGCGTAGAGCGTCAGATAGCCCACGCCCAGTTCTCGCGCGCCTTCCACCGCGCGGCGCACCGCCTCGGCGCCGCGGTGGTGGCCAGCGCTGCGCGGCAGGCCGCGCGCCTGCGCCCAGCGCCCATTGCCATCCATGATGATGGCCACGTGCGTCGGCAACGGTTGCCGATCGATGACGGGGGAAGGGATCTGCATCGCTCAGACCTGCATGATTTCCTTGTCCTTGGTGCCGAGCGCGGCGTCCACCTGACCCACCGTCTCGTCGGTCAGCTTCTGCAGTTCCTGGCTGAGATGACGATGATCGTCCTGGCCGATCTTGCTGTCTTTCTCCAGCTTCTTGAGCTGTTCCATACCTTCGCGGCGGACATTGCGCACCGCGACCCTGGCCTGCTCGGCATATTTGTGCGCCAGCTTGGACAGCTCCTTGCGCCGCTCTTGCGTCAGCTCCGGCAACGGCACCCGGATGATCTGGCCCTCGGCAATCGGATTGACCCCCAGGCCCGCCTTGCGGATGGCCTTGTCGACCGGGATCACCGCCGCGCGGTCCCAGACCTGCACCGACAGCATGCGCGGCTCGGGCGCGCTGATGGTGCCGACCTGGTTGAGCGGCATCATGCTGCCATAGATCTCCACCATGATCGGCTCCAGCAACTGGGTCGAGGCGCGCCCGGTGCGCAAGCCCGCGAAGTCCTTGCGCAAGACCTCTATCGCGCCCTGCATGCGTCGCTTGACCCCCGCCATGTCCATCGCCGACATCGCCTACCTCCCTTCTTCGATCACCGTGCAAGGGCCGCGACCGCCCAGCACCTCGGCGAACGCGCCTGGGCGGTGAATGGAAAACACCACGATCGGGATGCCGTTCTCGCGCGCCAGCGAGATCGCGGAGGCATCCATCACCTTGAGGTCGCGGTTCAGCATCTCGCGGTAGGTCAGCCGCTCGAAGCGTTTGGCGCCGGGATCCCGTTTGGGATCGGCGGTGTAGACGCCGTCGACCTGCGTGCCCTTGAACAGCCGGTCGCAGTTCATTTCCGCGGCCCTCAGGGCTGCCGTGGTGTCGGTGGTGAAGAACGGGTTGCCCGTGCCGGCGGCGAAGATCACCACCCGGCCCTTTTCCATGTGCCGCATGGCGCGCCGGCGGATATAGGGCTCGCAGACCGTCGCCATGGGGATAGCCGACTGCACGCGGGTCGGCACGCCCAGGCTCTCCAGCGCGTTCTGCATCGCCAGGCCGTTCATCACGGTTGCCAGCATGCCCATGTAGTCGGCGCTGGCCCGCTCCATGCCGACCGTGGCGCCGGCGATGCCGCGGAAGATATTGCCGCCGCCCAGCACCAGGCACACCTCGATCCCCTGTGCGACCACGGCGCCGACATCGCCGGCGATGCGCCGCACGGTGCCGAAGTCGATGCCGTAGTCGCCGGGACCCATCAGCGCTTCGCCCGAGATCTTCAGCAAGACCCGCTGGCGCCGGGCGTCGGCCCGCAACGGCACCGCCGGCTCGGCCAGAGGTGTTGCGGTCAATGGCGGCATGAAGACACCCCTGGGACGGCCGTCCTAGCCCCGGCGCGACCCGCGCCCAGCATGGCGGACCGGGTGAAGTTACAACAAAACGCCATGACGGCGAAGCCGCCCCCCGGCATCGCCTGGTGGGCGCCCTGCCCTAGCGCCCCCCGGCGGCCGCCACCTCGGCAGCAAAATCCTTCTCCGCCCGCTCGATCCCCTCGCCCAGGACGAACCGCCGGAAGCCCGTGACGCTGACCGGTTGGCCCAGTTCCTTCCCGAACTTGCTCAGCACGTCGGCCACCTTGCTCTCGCCGTCGTGCACCCAGGTCTGCTCCAGCAAGACCACGTCCTGGTAGAACTTGCGCAAGCGGCCCTCGGCCATCTTCTCGACGATGTTGGCGGCCTTGCCGCTGGCGGCGGCCTGTTCCATCAGAATGGACCGTTCCCGCTCGACCGCCTTGGGATCCAGGCTCTTGATGTCGAGCGATTGCGGTTGCGCCGCGGCGACGTGCATGGCGAGCTGACGGCCAAGCGCCATGAGCTTGCCCGCCTCGCCGCTCGACTGCACGCCCACCAGCACGCCGATGCGGCCCAGGCCCGGCGCGCTGGCGCCGTGCACATAGGCGGCAACCACCCCCTCCGTCACCCGCAACTGGGCGCAGCGGCGGAGCTGCAGGTTCTCGCCGATGGTGGCAACGAGCTGGGTCAGTTCGTCGGCCACGTTGCGCCCGCTGCCCGGATAGCCGCTGGCCTTCAGTCTTTCAAGGTCGCCGTCCGCGCCGGGCACCAAGTGCACGACCGTCTCGACGAAAGCCTGAAACTTGTCGTTCCGGGCGACGAAATCGGTCTCCGAGTTGACTTCCAACAGAGTCCCGACCCGGCCCTCGGCGCGGGCCGCGACCAAGCCCTCGGCGGCGACGCGGGCCGCTTTCTTGGCGGCTGCCGCCAAGCCCTTCTTACGCAGCCAATCGACCGCGGCGTCCAGTTCGCCCGCTGTTTCTTGCAGCGCCTTCTTGCAGTCCATCATGCCGGCGCCGGTCTTCTCGCGCAGTTCGCGCACCAGCGCCGCGGTGATCTCCGCCATGTCCCGTTCTCCGTTGCTCCGCCGGCCGGCCGAGCCTCAATCCTTGGCCGGCTCGGCCAACTCGATGGCGCCTTCCATTGCGCCGGCATCGGCGGCGGCGATGTCGGTCGGCTGCGGCAGTTCCTCGCCCGGCAGATCCGCCTCGGCGCCGATGTCGCCGCCGCTGGCGATCTGCTCCTGTTGCAAGCCGGCGATCACCGCCTTGGCAGCCAGATCGAGATAGAGCGAGATGGCGCGCGAGGCGTCGTCGTTGCCGGGCACCGGATAGCTGACCAGGTCGGGGTCCGAATTGGAATCGACCACCGCCACGACCGGGATGCCCAGCCGCCGCGCCTCGGCGATGGCAATGTCTTCCTTGACCGTATCGACCACGAACATCATGTCGGGCAGGCCACCCATGTCCTTGATGCCACCGAGCGCGCGTTCCAGCTTGTCGCGCTCGCGCGTCAGCTGCAGCAGTTCCTTCTTGGTCAGTCCCAGACCTTGCTGCGCCAGCAACTCCTCAAGCTCCTTCAGCCGCTTGATGGAATGCGAGATGGTCTTCCAGTTGGTCAGCATGCCGCCGAGCCAGCGGTGGTTGACGAAGTACTGCCCGCAGCGCTTGGCGGCGTCGGCGATCAGGGCCGAGGATTGCAGCTTGGTGCCGACGAACAGGATGCGGCCGCCATTGCGCACCGTGTCGCGGATCGCCAGCAGCGCCTGATGCAGCATCGGCACCGTCTGCCGCAGGTCGATGATGTGGATGTGATTGCGCGAACCGTACAGGAACGGCGCCATTTTCGGGTTCCAGCGATGCGTCTGGTGGCCGAAATGCACACCCGCTTCCAAAAGCTGGCGCATGCTGAACGACGGCAGTTCCGCGATGGTCATTTGGCTGTTCTCCGGTTGGGCCGCCGCGGGCACGCTCCGGCTTGGGGTCGACGCGACCCGCTGCCGGAACACCGGAACGGCCCCCGTTCTGCCGAACGGACGGGCCGCACGCCCGCGTGTGGATTACCTGCTGGGACATAGCCCAAAGGCGGCCCCGGCGCAACCCCGCGGCCGCTCCCCGCGCCTATGCGTCGTGAACGTCAAGGACGCCGTTCAAACCCTCGATCGCACTGCGTATTTGCGGGCTGATGGCATACGGGCCCGGAAGTACCAGTTCGACTTCCTTGCCCAGTTCGGCTAGCCCCATCACCAGCCGCACCCGTCCTTTGCCGCGCGCGCCCTGGCCCAGCAGCTGACGCAAGCTGTTCAACGGCCGTTCGTCGCGCAGGAATATCCGCAGGCCGCTGCTGCCGCGCGCGCTGGCGGCGGCAAGGTCCTCGACGGTCTGCGCGGTCAGGCGCAATTGTTCCCCGTCGTTGCGGATCGCCACTTCCAACAGCAACCGGCGGCCCGCCTGCAGCAGTTCGCGCGCCTGGTTCAGCACTTCCGCGAACGCCGTCACTTCGTAGATGCCCGAGCGGTCCGACAGGCTGAGGCGGGCAAAGCGGCTGCCGTCGCGGCCGCTGCGTTCGGTCTTGCCAAGCAGCGTGCCGGCGACGCGCGCCCAGTTGGCGCCACGGCCGGCGCGGGCCGGCAATTCGGCGCTGTCGCAGACCTCGGCCCGCGCAAGAAACCGGGCATAGCCATCCAGCGGATGTGCGGACAGATAGAACCCGATCGCATCGAACTCGTGCGCCAGGCGCTCATCGAGCGAGCTTTCCTCCGCCGCCGGCGGCTGCGGCGGGGGCAGACGCTGGCCGGTTCCGGCGAACAGGCTTTCTTGCTGGCTGCCCCGTTCCTCGGCCGAGCGTTGCGCGTAGCCCAACAGCAGATCCACGGCTTTCAGCGCCGCCGCCCGGTTGACCCCGAAACCGTCCAACGCGCCGGCCTTCGCCAAACTCTCCAGTTGGCGTTTGTTCACCTGCCGGGGATCCAGGCGGCGAGCGCAATCCCACAGATCGCGAAACGCGCCATTGGCCTCCCGCTCGTCCTGCAACTGCCGCATCGCCTCGCGCCCGACATTGCGAATGGCCGCCAGGGCATAGCGGATAGCGCTGCCGCCTTCCGGCAGCGGCTCGACCGAGAAATCCACCTCCGAGCGGTTCAGGTCGGGCGGCAGCAGGCGGATACCCAGGCGGGCCAGTTCCTGGCGGTAGAGGTTCAGCTTGTCGGTGTTGCCCATGTCGAGCGACATCGAGGCGGCCAGGAACTCGACCGGATGGTTCGCCTTGAGATAGGCGGTCTGGTAGGCCACCAGGGCATAGCCGGCGGAGTGCGCCTTGTTGAAGCCGTAGCCGGCGAACTTGTCGACCAGGTCGAAGACATAGCCCGCCCGCTCGGCCGAGACGCCGCGCGCCATGGCGCCTTTCAGGAAGCTCTCGCGCTGGGCTTCCATTTCCGCCTTGTTTTTCTTGCCCATGGCGCGGCGCAGGATGTCGGCTTGGCCCAGCGTGAAGCCGGCGAAAACCTGGGCGATCTGCATCACCTGTTCCTGGTAGATGATGACGCCGTAGGTATCGCGCACCACCGGCTCGATGGTCTCGTGCAGGAATTCCGGCGCTTCCCGGCCGTGCTTGCAGGCGATGTATTTCGGGATGTTCTCCATCGGCCCTGGGCGGAACAGGGCGACGAGCGCGATCAGATCCTCGATGTTGCTGGGCGCGGTGTCGCGCAACAGGTTGCGCATGCCGCCGCTTTCGAACTGGAAGACGCCCATCACCTCGGCCCGCTGCAACATGGCGTAGGTCGGGCCGTCGTCGAGCGGCAGCCGGCCGAGATCGATGGCGATGCCCCGCCTGGCCAGCAGCCGCACGGTATGGTCGAGCACGGTCAGCGTCTTCAGGCCGAGGAAGTCGAACTTGACCAGCCCCGCTGCCTCCACCCATTTCATGTTGAACTGGGTGACCGGCATGTCGGAACGCGGATCGCGGTAGAGCGGCACCAGTTCGCTGAGCGGCCGGTCGCCGATCACCAGCCCGGCCGCATGCGTGGATGCGTGTCGATAAAGCCCTTCCAGCCGCCTGGCGACGTCGAACAGCTTTGCGACCTGCGGCTCGTTCTCCACCTCGTAGGCCAGCCGGGGCTCGCTCTCCAGCGCCTTCTGCAGACTGACCGGGTTGGCGGGATTGTTCGGCACCAGTTTGCACAGGCGATCGACATGGCCATAGGCCATGCCCAGAGCCCGGCCGACGTCGCGCAACACGGCGCGCGCCTGCAGCTTGCCGAAGGTGATGATCTGCGCCACCTGCTCGGGCCCGTATTTGCGCTGGACGTAACGGATCACTTCCTCGCGGCGGTCCTGGCAGAAGTCGATGTCGAAATCCGGCATCGACACGCGCTCGGGATTGAGAAAGCGCTCGAACAGCAGTCCGAAACGCAAGGGATCGAGATCGGTGATGCGCAACGCCCAGGCCACCACCGAGCCGGCGCCCGAGCCGCGTCCGGGGCCGACCGGAATGCCCTGCCCGAGCGCCCACTGGATGAAATCGGCGACGATCAGGAAATAGCCGGCATAGCCCATCTCGGCGATGACCTTGAGTTCGAAGGCCAGCCGCTCGCGATAGGGTTGCGCCGGCTCTCCGGCCAGCCCGACCGCAGGCAGGTCGGCCAGCCGCCGGTCGAGTCCTTCCATGGCCATGCGGCGCAGCAGCTCCGGCTCGTCGGCGCCGAATTTGGGCAGGATCGGCTTGCGTTTGGGTGCGCGAACCGCACAACGCCGGGCAATGACCAGGGTGTTGGCCGTGGCCTCGGGCAGGTCGGCGAACAGCGCTTGCATGGCCTTGGCCGACTTGAAATGGTGCTCGGGCGTGACCCGCCGGCGCTCGCTCGCATCGACGGCGCAGCCTTGCTCGATGCAAAGCAGCACGTCGTGCGCTTCGTGCATGTCGGCGCTGGCGAAATAGACATCGTTGGTCGCGACCAAGGGCAGGTCCAGACCGTAGGCCAGTTCGAGGAAACCGGGCTCGGTCGCCTGCTCGGCGGGCGTGCCGTGACGCTGCACCTCGACATAGCAGCGGCCGGCGAACATCGCCGCCAGCTTGCCGGCAAGCGCTCGCGCCGCTTCGCGCTGGCCGTCCAGCAACAAGCGACCGAGCGGCCCCTCGGCAGCCCCGGTCAGCAACAGCAGGCCCCCGGCATGCGTGGCCAGATCGTCCAGCGTCACTTCGGCCGGGCCGCCGGGGTCGCTGTCCAGGAATGCCTTGGAGGACAGCCTGACCAGATTGGCGTAGCCCGCATTGTCTTGGGCCAGCAGCAACACGCGCTCCGGCGGCTGCGGGCGGCCGTTGCGCCGGCCCTCATCCTTGCGCCGCAGCGCCAGCAGACAGCCGATCAGCGGCTGCACGCCGACCGCGGTCAGCGCCTCGCTGGCCTCCAAGGCGCCGAACAGGTTGCCGGTGTCGGCAATGCCAACCGCCGGCATCGCCTCGCTGAGGCAAAGCCCGACCAGTTCCTTGATCGGCAGGGCGCCTTCCGACAGCGAGTAGGCGGTGTGGGTGCGCAGATGAACAAAATCAGCGTGCGCCATGTCCGGGAATCGCCTTCAGCCTGCCGTCATGCTGGCATGCCGGCGTCCGCGCGCAAGATCCCCTGCTCCAGCCGCACCACCCGGTCGCAGCGTTTCGCGAGTTCGGCATTGTGCGTGGCGATCAACGCCGCAAGGCCGGTCTGCCGCGAGAGCGCCAGCAGCTCCTGGAACACCGCGCCGCCCGTTGCCTGGTCGAGATTGCCGGTCGGCTCGTCGGCCAGCAGCAGCGCCGGCCGGTTGGCAAGCGCCCGGGCGATGGCCACCCGCTGCTGCTCGCCGCCAGACAACTGCGCTGGGCGATGGTTCAGACGTTCCGCCAAGCCCAGCAGTCCCAGCAGCTCGCGCGCCCGCGCCTCGGCCTCGGCCCGTTCGCAGCCGGCGATCCGCCGCGGCATGGCCACGTTCTCCAGCGCCGAGAATTCCGGCAGCAGGTGATGGAACTGATAGACGAAGCCCAGGCGGTCGCGCCGGGTGCGGGTGCGCAGCGCATCGTTGGCCGCGGCCAGTTCCTCGCCGGCCACGCGGATGCTGCCCGCGTCGGGCCGCTCCAGCAGCCCCGCCACGTGCAGCAATGTCGACTTGCCGGAACCGGACGGGCCGACCAACGCCACCACCTCGCCGGCGGCGATCGCCAGGTCGAGCCCGCGCAGCACTTCCAGGACCCGGCCACCTTGACGAAAAGCCCGCCGGATGCCAGCCAAGGCCAGTGACGGCTTACTCATTGCGCAAGGCGTCAACGGGGTCCATCCGGGCGGCGCGCCAGGCGGGATAGAGCGTCGCCAGGAATGTCAGCAGCAGCGCCATCAACGTGATGGTGACGGTCTCGCCCAAGTCCAGCTTGGCCGGCAACTTGGACAGAAAATAGATCTCCGCGGCGAACAGCTCGCGCCCCGTCAGCCCTTCCAGCAGCCGGCGCAGCGTTTCGATGTTCTGGCAAAAGGCCACGCCCAGCGCCAGGCCGCAGACCGTGCCGATCGCCCCCACCGCCGAGCCTGCCAGGAAGAAGATCCGTTGGATCGCGCCCTTGGTCGCGCCCATGGTGCGCAGGATGGCGATCTGCCGGGCCTTGTCCTTCACCAGCATGATCAGGCTGGAAATGATGTTGAAGGCCGCCACCAGGATGATCAGCGTCAGGATCAGGAACATCACATTGCGTTCGACCTGCAGCGCGTTGAAGAAATGCGCATGCGCCTGTTGCCAGTCGAAATAGCGGTGCTCGGCGCCGACCGTGGCGGCGAGCCGGGGCCGGTAGTCGGCGATGCGGTCGGGCAGGGCGACGAACACCTCGACGCCGGACACCGTGCCGCCGTAGCGAAAAAAGATCTGCGCCGCCTCGAGCGGCATGAAGATAAAGGCGCTGTCGTATTCGAACATGCCGATGTCGAACAGCGCCGCGACACGGTAACTATTGAGCCGCGGCACCTGGCCGATCGGCGTGACGGTCGCCTGCGGCGCCACCAGGGTCACCACATCGCCGGGCGAGAGCCCGAGCTTGCGCGCCAGCCGCGCCCCCAGCAACACCGCGTCGCCGCCCGCTAGGTCGGCCAGCGAGCCGCCCACCAGGCTGTCGCGAATGATGGCGCGGGCCGCCAGGTCAGCCGGCTTGATGCCGCGGACCAGTGCGCCGGAGGCTTGGCCGTTTGCCATGGCCATCGCCTGGCCTTCGATCAGGGGGGTGGCCAGAACCACGCCCGGCACCTGTCGCGCGCGCGCCGCCACGGCGTCATAATCCGCCAGGCGACCGCCTTGCGCCTGCACCACCACATGGCCGCTCAGCGCCAGGATGCGGCCCAGCAGTTCGGCGCGAAAGCCGTTCATCACCGCCATGACGATGATCAGCGTGGCCACGCCCAGCGCGATGCCCAGAAGCGAGAACCAAGCGATGACCGAGATGAAGCCCTCGGCCCGCCGGGCACGCAAGTAGCGAACGGCGATCAGCCACTCATAGGCGCGAAACATCAACCGGGCCGGCCGCGGATCCGGGCGATGGCCTGATCGGCCGGCAGTTCGCTCCGTTCGCCGCCACGCCGGCGCTTCAATTCCACCGTGCCGGCGCCGGCGCCGCGCGGCCCGACCACCAGCTGCCAGGGCAGGCCGATCAGGTCCATGGTGGCGAACTTGGCGCCCGCCCGCTGTTCGGTGTCGTCCAGCAACACCTCGACGCCGGCCGCCAACAGCCTGGCATAGAGGTCCGAGGCCACGCGGTCGCAATTCGCGTCGCCCGGCTTCAGGTTGATCAGCCCCACCCGGAACGGCGCCACCGCCTCGGGCCAGATGATCCCGGCCTCGTCGTGGCTCGCCTCGATGATGGCGCCGACCAGCCGCGACACGCCGATGCCGTAGGAGCCCATCTCCACCGGCTTCTCCTCGCCCGTGGGGGCCGCCACCACGGCACCCAGCGGCTTGGAATATTTGGCGCCGAAATAGAAGATATGGCCGACCTCGATGCCGCGGGTGGTGAGTTGCTTGGCCGCTGGCACCTCGGCGGCGAAGCGCTCGGCCGCGTGCTTCTCGTCGGTCGCGGCATAGCGGCTCGTCCAGTGTTTGATGATGGCCGAAAGGTCGCTGTTGTAGTCGACCGCGTCCGCCAGCGCATCGAAGTCCAGGAAATCGGAGTGGCAGTAGACCTGGCTCTCGCCGGTCTCGGCCAGGATGATGAATTCGTGGCTCATGTCGCCACCGATCGGCCCGGTGGCCGCTTCCATCGGGATCGCCTTCAGCCCCAGCCGCGCGAAGGTCCGCAGATAGGCAACGAACATCTTGTTATAGGAATGCCGCGCGCCGGCGAAATCGACATCGAACGAATAATTATCCTTCATCAGGAACTCGCGCCCGCGCATGACGCCGAAACGGGGACGCACCTCGTCGCGGAACTTCCATTGGATGTGATAGAGGTTGCGCGGCAGGTCGCGGTAGCTGCGCACCGAATGGCGGAAGATATCGGTGATCAGTTCCTCGTTGGTCGGCCCATAGAGCAAGTCGCGCTCGTGTCGGTCGCGAATGCGCAGCATCTCTTTGCCGTAGTCCTCGTAGCGGCCGCTTTCGCGCCACAGTTCGGCCGACTGGATGGTGGGCATCAGCAATTCCTGGGCGCCGGTGGCGTCCTGCTCCTCGCGCACGATCTGCTCGATCTTGCGCAGCACCCGATAGCCGAGCGGCAACCAGGAATAGATGCCGGCGGTGGCTTGGCGAACCATGCCCGTCCGCAGCATCAGTCGGTGCGAAACGATCTGCGCCTCGGCCGGGGTTTCCTTCAACACCGGCAGGAAATATTGGGAAAGCCGCATCGCTGCCTCGTGGCCGCGGCCGGGGCGGCCGCGAGCGACCCTATTTAGGCGCGGCGTCCGCCGCTGGCAACGGCGAGTTGGATTGACAGAGTTTCGCCAGGCGAGCCAGTTCCGGGTCACCCAGCGGCTGGCCATTGTAGCTGACCAGGCCGCTCGCCGGCGCCGGCGACAGGTCGGCCGCCGCCACCGGCCGTCCGCCCGGGCCGACACCCGGCTGGAAGGCCACGTCGCCGGCCGGTACGTGCTGTGCCAGCCGGCGGCAGATCGCCCGGTCGACGACGACCGTCTCGCTGGCTGCCGCCCCGGATGACAGCCCCAGACAGATCAGCGGCAATACGATGCGACGCATGCGATAAGCTTGTCACGGCTGGCTTAAGGCTTCGCGCAAGGCCGGCGTAAAAAAAGGCCGGCGCAAGGCCGGCCTTGAGTGTAGGGAGGAAACGCCATTAAGCGTCGCCTGGGATCGTCGACCCCCGACGGCCGGCAACATATGGTTTTTGCGCCGCGAAAAATCAAGCTCGAAAGCGTTCTCCGCTGCCGACCATCCGGCGTCCCGCCAGCGACGCCCTGCAAGGCAGCCATGTAAGCCAATGAAAAATCGCAAAATTCAAGAGCATTCGGCCAAGCGGGCGATCCGACGGCTCCAGGCGTGTTTACTGCATCGCAACAGACACCGCCCGCGCCAATGTCGAATCATCCGGACGACTTTGCCATTCGCTCAGTCGAGCCAGGTCGCCCGCAGACCGTGCCAGCCAAGCGTAGCAAGCAGGGCCAGCGCCGACGTGATGGCCGCCTTCAGTCCGAGCCGGGGCCGTACCGGCGCGCTCTCGGCCTGGCCGGGCACCGTTTCCACGCCGGCTTCGGCCGGGGTGCGAACGCCCCAGGGCAACACCATGAAGAAGATCAGGCACCAGGCGATGGTGTAGACCAAGATCCAGGTGAGCCAGGCCAAGGCACTCAGACCTGCTCGATTTCCACCAGCGTGCCGCAGAAGTCCTTGGGGTGCAGGAACAGGACCGGCTTGCCATGCGCGCCCGGTCGCGGTTCGCCGTCGCCCAGCACGCGCGCGCCCGCGGCCGCCAGCCGGTCGCGCGCCGCCCGGATGTCGGCCACCTCGTAACAGACGTGGTGCATGCCACCCGCCGGGTTGCGTTCCAGGAAGCTGGCGATGGGCGAGGCCGCGCCCAGCGGATGCAGGAGCTCGATCTTGGTGTTGTCGAGTTCCACGAACACCGTCGTCACGCCATGCTCGGGCAACGGCAGCGGCGCCGACACGCGTGCGCCCAGCGTTGTGCGATAGGTCGCCGCCGCCGCCGCCAGATCCGGCACCACGATGGCCACGTGGTTCAAGCGTCCGATCATTTCCTGCCTCCACGACGGCGCGAGCGGCCCGGTGCGTCCAGCCGGACGATCTGCACCGTCACCAGGGGCCGCTTGGCGCCATTCTGCCGCAAGACCGCATGCAGCGCACGCCTGGCCGCCTCCTCCAGCCGGGCGTCGTCGCGCAGCACCGCCAGCGGCAGGTCCTCCAGCAAGTCAGCCAGCGCCGCCTCGCCGGCGCGCAGCAGCGCGGCCGGATCGCGGGCGGCGATGCCGGTGAGGCTGAGGCGTGGCAGCGCCGCCGGCTCGGCGTGATGGTCGAGCACAAGGGTCGCCTGCGCGCCGCCCGACTGCATCAACTTGCGCCGCTCGTGCACGGCGCCCGAGCCTTCGGGCAGCAGCACGTCCTGGTCGGCATACCAGCGACCGGCCGGCACTTCCTCCACCACTTCGGCCGGGCCCGGCGCCAGGCGCAGAACCTGCCCGTTGCGCACCACCGGCGCCTCCGGCACCTGCAACGAACTGGCAAAGGCCGCGTGCTCGACCAGGTGGCGCAACTCGCCATGCACCGGCACCGCGATGCGCGGACGCGCCCAGCGATACATCTGCGCCAGTTCCTCACGGCAAGGATGACCCGAGACATGCACGAAGGCGTCGTGCTCGCCGATCACCCGCACACCGCCCTCGACCAGACGATTCTGCACGCGGGCGATGGCAGCCTCGTTGCCGGGGATCACCTTGGACGAGAAGATCGCTAGGTCGCCGCGCTCCAGGTAAAGGTGCCGATGCTCGCCGGCCGCGATCCGCGCCATGGCGCCGCGCGGCTCGCCCTGGCAGCCGGTGCAGAGATACAGCGCCTTGCCGGCCGGCAGGTGTCCGCCCTCCGCCTCGCTCAACACGTTCTCCAGACCATCGGCATAGCCGGTCGCGCGGGCGCAATCGAGCATCCGCAACAAGGAGCGGCCGACCACCGCCAACTGCCGGTCATGGGCGCGCGCCACCCGCGCCACGGTCTGCGCCCGCGCCAGGTTGGACGCGAAAGTGGTGACCGCCACCCGGCCGCTCTGCCCGGCGACCAGGCGGCCCAGACCTTCCTCCAGCGCCGCCTCGGAGCCGGAATGGCCGGGATTGAAGACATTGGTCGAATCGCAGACCAGGGCCAGCACGCCTTCGTCGCCGACCGCGCGAAACGCCGCCTCCTCGGTCGGACGGCCCACCACCGGCGCGGGATCCAGCTTCCAGTCGCCGGTGTGCAGAATCGTGCCAAGCGGCGTGCGGATGACCAGCGCGTTGGGCTCTGGGATCGAATGGGTGATCGAAAGGAACTGGATGCCGAACGGACCGAGCTTGAAGCGGGCTCCCAGCGGCACCTCGGTCAGCGGCACCTCGCCCAGCAATCCGGCCTCGGCCAGCTTGCCCCGCAGCACCGCGGCCGAGAACGGCGTCGCATAGACCGGACAGCGCAGGCTGGACCACAGATAGGGCACGGCGCCCAGGTGGTCCTCGTGCGCATGGGTCAGCACCAGTCCCAGCAGATCCTGCCGCCGGTCGGCGATATAGCTGGGATCGGGTGTGATCACGTCGATGCCGGGCTGCCCTTCGCCCGGAAACGTGATGCCCAGGTCGACCATCAGCCACTTGCCGGCATGGCCATAGAGGTTGAGATTCATGCCGATCTCGCCGGCCCCGCCCAGCGGCAGGAAGACCAGATCCTTCGGTCCCCAGCCGCCGCTCATCGCCCGGCGCCGCCTTGCGCCGCCAGGGTGCGGGCATGCACCAGCGCCAGGCCGCGAACCGTCAGGTCCGGCACGACCGCGTGGATCGCCGGCACCGCTTGCGCCAGCACCGGGGCCAGGCCGCCCGTGGCAATCACCCTGGGCGCCTGGCCCAACTCCGCCGCGATGCGTTTCAGCACCCCCTCCACCATGCTGGCGTAGCCCCAATAAAGGCCCGATTGCAGCGCACCCTCGGTGCTGCGGCCGATCACCCGGGGCGGTCTGACCACGGCGGCGCGCGGCAACGCGGCGGAGGCCCGGTGCAGCGCGGCGATCGACAGATTGATGCCGAGCGCGATCACGCCGCCCTGGAACACGCCGTCGGCGGAGACCCGGTCGAATTTGGTGGCGGTGCCGAAGTCGACCGACAGGGTGGGGCCGCCAAAGGCCGCGTGCGCTGCCACGGCGTTGGCCAGCCGGTCGGCGCCGACCACGCGCGGCTCCTCCACGTCGATGCCGATCCCCAGCACGGCGTTCTCACCCAGCACCACCGGCTCCACCCCCAACACCGTGCGGTACAGTGCTTTCAACGCACCGGTCGCCGTCGGCACCACGCTGCCGATCACCGCGCCGTCGATGGCGCCGATCGCGATTGCGGCCTCGTGCATCAGCGGCAGCAGCATGGCGGCGAATTCGTCCGCATCGCGGGCGCGCTGGGTGGCGAGCCGCCAGAAGCCCAGCTCGCGCTCGCCCTCGAACAGGGCGAACACGATGTTCGTGTTACCGGCATCGATGGCAAGCAGCATGGGCCCGGATCCGCGCGCGACGGGGTCAGTTGCGGGCGCGCGTGCGGCGATAGATCTCCAACAGGCCCTCCACCGTCAGGTCGGCGTCGACCAGATCGATGGCGTCGGTGCCGCCGGAAAACAACGACGACAGGCCGCCCGTCGCCACCACCCGCATGGGCGCGCCGAATTCTTGCTTGATGCGCTGGATTAGGCCCTCGATCAAGCCGACATAACCCCAATAGACGCCGGATTGCATCGCCGGCACCGTGCCCCTCCCGATCACCCGCGACGGCCGTTCGACCGCAATGTGCGGCAGCTTGGCGGCGGCCATGTGCAGCGCCTGCAAACTGAGATTGACGCCCGAGGCGATGATGCCGCCCTGATAGTCGCCTTCCCGGCCAACCACGTCGAACGTGGTGGCCGTGCCGAAATCGATGACGATGAGCGGGCCGCCATATTTCTTGAACGCCGCGACAGCGTTCACCAACCGGTCGGCACCCACCTCGTTCGGCCGCTCGACGTTGACCGCCATGCCCAGTCGCGCATCCTCGCCGACCACGATGGGGTCGGTCTTGAAATAGCGCCGGCAGAGCATGCGCAGGTCGTACAGCGCCTGCGGCACGACGGTGGAGATGATGGCGGCGTCGATGTCGGCGAGCTTCAGGCCCTCGAGGCCCATGAGTTGCGACAGCCAGACCGCGTACTCGTCCGCCGTGCGCGGCGCGTTGGTCACCGCGCGCCATTGGCAACGCACCCGCGCGGCTTCGATCACGGCGAAGACGATGTTGGTGTTGCCGGCGTCGATGGCGAGCAGCATGGCCGTTCAGGCCGGCGCGGGCAGGTACACCTCGCCCGCCTCCACCCGCCGCACGCCGCCAGGCTGCTCCAGCAGCAACTGACCGGTCTCGCTCATGCCGCCAAATCGCCCCACGAAGGTCGCCTCCGCCAGCCGCACCGTCAGCGGTACGCCCAGGCCTGCTGCGCGCGCCAGCCAAGCCTGCCGAATAGGCGGGAAGCCCGCCTCGTGCCAGCGTCCATACCAGAAGGCGAAGGCATCGGTAAGGCATGCCAGAATCGCCTCGGGCTCGACCGGCCGGCCGGCCGCCGCCGCCAGGCTCGCGGCGTCGGGCGGCGCCGAGGCCAAGTTGACGCCCATGCCAACCACCAGCCACGCCGTGCGGCCGTTCTCGCCGGCCGATTCCAGCAGGATGCCTGCCAGCTTGCGGCCGTCCAGCAGCACGTCGTTCGGCCATTTGAGCGCCAGCCGAGCGGCCGGCACGAAGGCGGCGGCCGCGTCCGCCAACGCCAGTGCCGCCACGAACGACAGCAATGCCGCCTCAGCCGGCGGCGTGGCCGGCCGCAACAGCAGGCTGCAATAGAGATTGCCGGGCGGGGATTCCCAGTTCCGCCCGCGCCGGCCGCGACCAGCGGTCTGCTGGCCGGCGACGACCATGCTGCCTTCCAGCGCGCCGGCCTGGGCCAGCCGCTTGGCTTCGTCGTTGCTGCTGGTAAGAAGGTCGTGGCGGTGGAAGCGGAACAGCAACCCGGGCACGGCCAAGCGCTAGCCCTTGCCGCCCGCGACCAGCGCCTGGGCAGCAGTCCCCGCGCCGTCCAGGATGGGCGCGGCGAACAGGGCGAAGACCACCACGAACAGCGCCGTGACCACCAGCACCGCTGCCATCTCGCCACCCACCCGGCGCTCGAAAGCTTCCGCCGGCTCGTCGAAATACATCAGCTTGACGATCCGCAAGTAGTAGTAGGCGCCAACCGCGCTGGCCAGCACGCCAATCACCGCCAGGACATAGAGCTTGGCCTCGATCGCGGCAACGAACACATAGAATTTGCCAAAAAAGCCGGCCAGCGGGGGCACCCCGGCCATGGAGAACATGAAGATCGCCAGCGCCAGGGCCAACAGCGGCTGATTGCGGCCGAGCCCGGCCAGATCGCCAACCCCCTCCACCATGTCGCCGCGCACCCGCATGCAGAGGATGCAGGCGAATGTGCCGGCATTCATCGCCACATAGATCGCGAGATAGATCAGGATCGCCTGAATGCCCCCGGCGCCACCCGCCGCCAGGCCGATCAGCGCGTAGCCGACATGGCCGATCGAGCTGTAGGCCATCAGCCGCTTGATGTTGTTCTGGCCGATCGCGGCGAAGGCCCCCAGCAGCATGGACGCGATCGCCAGGAACACCACGATCTGTTGCCAGTCGGCGACGATGGCTGCGAACGGCGTCAACATGGCACGGCAGAACAGCGCCAGCGCCGCCACCTTGGGTGCGATGGCGAAGAACGCCGTGACCGGCGTCGGCGCGCCTTCATAGACGTCGGGCGTCCACATGTGGAACGGCACCGCCGAGACCTTGAAGGCAAGCCCGGCGGTGAGGAAAACGATGCCGACGATGAGGCCGAGCGGCGGCTCGGGCTGCGCCTTCAGCGTCGCCGCGATGGCGTCGAAGCCGGTGGTGCCGGTAAAGCCGTAGATCAGCGAGCAACCATAAAGCAGCATGCCGGAGGCGACCGCGCCCAGCACGAAATATTTCAGGCCCGCCTCGCTCGCACGCAGGTTGTCGCGCTGAAACGCCGCGACCACGTAGAGCGCCAGACTTTGCAGCTCGATGCCAAGATAGAGCGCCAGCAGGTCGTTGGCCGACACCATCATCAGCATGCCGAGAGTGGCGAGCAGCAGCAGCACGGGATACTCGAACCGTTCCATGCCCTCGCGGCGGATGAAGCCGAGCGACATGACAATGCCCAGCGCCGCGGCGAGCAGCACCAACGCCTTGGCGAAGTGGGCAAAGCCGTCCACCACGAACATGTCGGCGAAACTGACGGCGCGTCCGGCGGGAGCTTGCAGCACCAGCACCAAGGCAATCGCCAGCGCCGCGAGGGCGCCCCAGGCGACCACCCGCGTCGCCTGGTTGCCACGAAAGGCGCCGAACATCAGCAGCAGCATCGCCGCCGCCGCCAGAACCATCTCCGGGGCGGCAAGGGCAAAATCGTGCGACGGCTGCGCCATGGCCATGCCTATTGCCCAAGCTGCGCCAGGCCGGCGGCACCGGCAGCGGCCGTCTTGAGCGCCGCCCGGTGCTGCTCCAGCAGCAATGCGACCGAGCTGTGCATCGCCTCCAGGAGGGGTTTCGGATAGATCCCCATCCACAACGTCACGGCAACGAGCGGCGCGAATACCGCGATCTCCCGCCGGTTCATGTCCACGATATGCATCAGATCGGCCTTCTCCAGCTTGCCGAACATCACCCTGCGGTAGAGCCAGAGCATGTAGGCCGCGCACAGCACGACGCCGGTCGAAGCCAGCAGCGCCGCCCAGGTATTGACCTTGAACGTACCGACCAGCACCAGCAGTTCGCCAACGAAGCCGCTGGTGCCCGGCAGGCCGACCGAGGCCAGCGTGAACACCATGAAACAGAAGGCATAGACCGGCATGCGGTAAACCAGGCCGCCATAGCGCGCGATCTCGCGGCTGTGCATGCGGTCGTAGATCACGCCGACGCACAGGAACAGCGCCGCCGAAACCACGCCATGGCTCAGCATCTGGATCATCGCCCCTTCCACCCCTTGGGTGGTGAAGGTGAACAGGCCGAGCGTCACGAAGCCCATATGCGCGACCGAGGAATAGGCGATGAGCTTCTTCATGTCCTCCTGCATCAGCGCGACCAGCGAGGTGTAGATCACCGCGATGATGGACAACGCGAACACCAGCGGCACGAAGAATTCCGAGGCGTTGGGCAGCATCGGCATGGAGAACCGGATGAAGCCGTAGCCGCCCATCTTCAACAGCACGCCCGCCAGGATGACCGAGCCGGCGGTGGGCGCCTCGACATGGGCGTCCGGCAGCCAGGTGTGTACCGGCCACATCGGCATCTTGACCGCGAAGGAAGCGAACAAGGCCAGCCAGAGCCAGTTCTGCGCCTCCAGGCCGAACCCGGTCTGCCGCGCGAAGCGCATGAGCTCGCGGATATCGGTCGAGCCCACCTGGTAGTACATGTAGATGAAGGCGAGCAGCAGCAGCACCGAGCCCGCCAGCGTATAGAGAAAGAACTTGAAGCTGGAATAGACCCGGCGCTGGCCGCCCCAGATGCCGATGATGAGGAACATCGGGATCAGGCCGCCTTCGAAGAACAGGTAGAACAACACGGCGTCGAGCGCGCAGAACACGCCGTTCATCATGGTTTCCAACAGAAGGAAGGCGATCATATATTCCCGCACCCGGGTCTGGATCGCCTCCCAACTGGCCAGAATGCACAACGGCATCAGAAACGACGTCAGCACCACGAACAGCACGGAAATGCCGTCCACGCCCATGGCGTAGGCGATGCCGGGCGCCAGCCAGGCGCGCTGCTCCAACAACTGGAAATCGGGGTTCCTGGGATCGAAGGCGGCCCAGATCAACAGGCTGACCAGGAAGGTCAGCGTGGTGGTCATCAAGGCCACGCTGCGCGCGTTGCGGTCGGCGACTTCCTTTGGTCCATGCGCGAAGGCGAAGATCGCCAGCGCGCCCACCAGGGGCAGGAACGTTACCAGCGACAGCAGCGGCCAGTCGTTCACGGCTCAGCCTCCGTGCCCGGTCGCGAAATACCACGTCACCAAGATAGCGACGCCGATCAGCATGGCGAAGGCATAATGGTAGACGAAGCCGGTCTGCAGCAGGCTCGTGCGGCGGGCCAGATCGAGCACGCTGGCGGCAATGCCGTCCGGCCCGAAGCCGTCGATGATCCGCCCGTCGCCGCCCTTCCAGAGCAGCCGGCCCAGCCATTTCGCCGGCCGCACCAGGAAGAACTCGTAGATCTCGTCGAAGTACCACTTGTTCAGCAGGAACCGGTAGGCTTCGGCGTGGGTATGCGCCAACTCGCCGGGCAGCCCGGGCCGGCGGATATAGCCATACCAGGCAGCCAGGATGCCGATCAGGCCGGCTGCCACCGGCGCCAGCTTGACCCAGAGCGGGGCATGGTGCGCGGCCTCGATGCTGTCGTTTTCAGGCAGCACCTTGATCGCCTCGCCCCAGAATGCCTCGCGGCCAGCGCCGACGAAGTAATCGCTGAACGCCAAGCCGGCGAAGATCGCCCCCAGCGCCAGGATGTAAAGCGGAATCATCATCACCGGCGGCGCCTCGTGGATCGCGTGAGCCTCGCCATGCGATCCGTGGCCGTGCGTGTCGTGACCGTGCGGATGCGCCGCGCGGCCAGGCGCGCGCGCGCCCGGTTGCCCGTGGAAGGTCATGAAGATCAGCCGCCAGGAATAGAACGCGGTCAGCACCGCCGCGGCGAGGCCCAGCACGAAGGCGAAATTGCCAACCCCGGTATGCACCGCCCAGGCCGCCTCCAGGATGATGTCCTTGGAGAAATAGCCGGCGAAGAACGGCAGCCCGGCCAGCGCCAGGCTGCCGATCCAGAACAGCACGTAGGTGCGCTTGAGGTGGTGGCGCAGGCCGCCCATGATCCGCATGTCCTGCTCGTGGTGCATGGCGTGGATCACCGCACCAGCCGAAAGGAACAGCAGCGCCTTGAAAAAGGCGTGCGTGAACAGATGGAAGATCGCCGCGCCATAGGCGTGCACGCCGGCGGCAAAGAACATGTAGCCGAGCTGGCTGCAGGTCGAATAGGCGATCACCCGCTTGATGTCGTTCTGTGCCAGGCCGATGGTGCCGGCGAAGAACGCGGTGAACGCCCCCACCACCGCCACCACGGCCAGCGCGTTGGGCGCGTATTCGAACATCGGCGAGAAGCGAGCCACCAAGAATACGCCCGCCGTGACCATGGTCGCGGCGTGGATCAGCGCACTGACCGGTGTCGGGCCTTCCATCGCGTCCGGCAGCCAAGTATGCAACGGCACCTGCGCCGACTTGCCCATCGCTCCGACGAACAGCAATAGGCAGAGCGTGGTCATGATGTCGACCTGCCAGCCCAGGAACTCGAAGCTCCTGCCAGCCATGCCCGGCGCGCTCTTGAACACCTGGTCGAAGGCGACGCTGTCGAATACCAGGAACACGCCGAAAATCCCCAGCGCGAAGCCGAAATCGCCGATGCGGTTGACCAGGAAGGCCTTGATGGCGGCGGCATTGGCGCTCGGCCGTTCGTACCAGAAGCCGATCAGGAGATAGGAGGCGAGCCCCACGCCCTCCCATCCGAAGAAGAGCTGCACTAGGTTGTCCGCCGTCACCAGCATCAGCATGGCGAAGGTGAACAGCGACAGATAGGACATGAACCGCGGGATGTGCGGATCCTCGGCCATGTAGCCGATCGAATAGATGTGCACCAGCGCCGAGACGCCGCACACCACGACCAGCATCACCGCGGTCAGCTGGTCGATGCGCAGCGCCCAGGCGACCTCGAAACTGCCGGAGTCGATCCACTCGAACAACTGCACCTTCTGCGTGTGGCCCAGGATGGCGACGTCGTAGAAGGCATAGAGCGACAGCAGTGCCGCCAGCGACACCGCCCCGCAGGTGATGAGCTGCGCGCCGCGGTCGCCGAGCAGCCGGCCGAAGAACCCGGCGAGCATGCTGGCGAAAAGCGGCAGGAAAACGATGGCGACGTACATGCCGGCGCTCAGCCCTTCATCAGGTTGATGTCCTCAACCGCGATCGAGCCGCGGTTGCGGAAATAGACCACCAGGATGGCGAGCCCGATCGCCGCCTCGCCGGCGGCCACGGTCAGCACGAACATGGCGAAGACCTGCCCCACCAGGTCGCCCAGGAAGACCGAGAAGGCCACCAGGTTGATGTTGACCGCCAGCAACATCAACTCGACCGACATCAGAATGATGATGACGTTCTTCCGGTTGAGGAAAATGCCGAAAATACCGAGCGTGAACAGGATCGCCGCCACCGTCAGGTAATGGCCCAGGCCGATGGCGAAATACGCCGCCATGCGCTAGACCCCCTGACCCGGCTGGACCTGTTTCAGCTCGACCGCCTCCTCGCGCCGACGGCCGACCTGGCGGGCGATCGCCTGCCGCCGCACCCCTTCGCGGCTGCGCAAGGTGAGCACGATGGCCCCGATCATCGCCACCAGCAGCAGCATGCCGGCAGCCTGGAACAGGTAGATGTAGCGGGTGTAGAGCACCTGGCCCAAGGCATGGGTATTGCTTTCGGCCGCCAGCGCGGCGATCGGCGCCGCCGTTTGGCGGGTCAGCTCGGGCGTCAGCCGCATGCCGCCCAGCACCAGCAACAGCTCGATCAGCAGGATCAGGCCGATCAGCGCGCCGATCGGCAGATATTGCAGAAAGCCTTCACGCAGCTCGACGAAATTGATATCGAGCATCATCACGACAAAGAGAAACAGCACGGCGACCGCGCCGACATAGACGATGACCAGGATCATCGCCAGAAACTCCGCCCCGATCAGCACGAACAAGCCGGCCGACGTGAAGAAAGCCAGGATCAGGAACAACACCGAATGCACGGGGTTGCGCGCCGCCACCACCATGCAGCCCGCGGCCACGGTGATGAAGGCGAAGACATAGAAGACCAGTCCCTGCAGGACCATCGGTCGCCGCGCCCCCCACTTCCCAACCGGCCGGCCGGCCGGCCACGAGTCAATCCCTCAGCCGGGCCGCCCCACGCCCGGCCCCTCAGCGATAGGGCGCGTCAACCATCAGGTTGTGCGCGATCTCGCGCTCCCAGCGGTCGCCGTTCGCCAGCAGCTTGTCCTTGTCGTAGTAGAGTTCCTCGCGCGTCTCGGTGGCGAACTCGAAGTTCGGCCCCTCGACGATGGCATCGACCGGGCAGGCCTCCTGGCAGAAGCCGCAGTAGATGCATTTCGTCATGTCGATGTCGTAGCGCGTGGTGCGCCGGCTGCCGTCGGCTCGCGGCTCGGCCTCGATGGTGATGGCCTGCGCCGGGCAGATCGCCTCGCACAGCTTGCAGGCAATGCAGCGCTCCTCGCCGTTCGGGTAGCGCCTGAGCGCATGCTCGCCGCGGAAGCGCGGGCTGAGCGGCCCCTTTTCGTAGGGATAGTTGACCGTCGCGCGCCGGCGGAACATGTAGCGGAAGGTCAAGGCCATGCCCTTGGCAATCTCCCAGAGCAGCAGGCTCTTGGCGTTCTGGGTCAGCACGTTCATGCGCACACCCCTTGGCGGCAGGCCCCCGTCCCCCGGCCGCGCGCCACCATAGTCGCGGCACCGGCAAAGGCAAGCGGCCCGCTCATGCCGCGGGCAGCCAGCCGAAAGCGAGCAGCGCCCCCGCCGTCAGCGCCACCCAGAGGAGCGAGAACGGCAGGAACACCTTCCAGCCCAGCCGCATCAACTGGTCATAGCGATAGCGCGGCAGGGTTGCCCGCACCCAGATGAAGACAAACAGCAGCACGCAGATCTTGGCGATCAGCCAGAGCGGTCCGGGGATCCAATTGAGCGGCGCCACGTCGACCGGCGGCAGCCAGCCGCCCAGGAACAGGATCGTCGTGCTGGCGCTCATCAGGATCATGTTGGCGTATTCGCCCAGGAAGAACATGGCAAAGGTCATCGACGAATACTCGACCTGGTAGCCCGCGACCAGTTCGGCCTCCGCCTCCGGCAGGTCGAAGGGATGCCGGTTGGTCTCCGCCAACGCCGAGATGAAGAAGATCACGAACATCGGGAACAGCGGGATGCAGAACCACACGTCGCGCTGCGCTTCCACGATGCGGCTCAGGTTCAGCGAGCCGACGCAGAGCAGCACCGTGATGATCACGAAGCCCATGGAGACCTCGTAGCTCACCATCTGCGCGGCCGAGCGCAGCGCGCCCAGGAAGGGATATTTCGAGTTCGACGCCCAGCCGGCCATCACGATGCCGTACACGCCCAGCGAGGAGATCGCGAACAGGTAGAGGATGCCGACGTTGATATCGGCCAGCACCAGGCCGGCGCCGAACGGAATCACCGCCCAGGCGATCAGGCTGAGAACGAAGGTCAGCATCGGCGCCACTGCGAACACCACCTTGTTGGCGCCGGTGGGAAACACGGTTTCCTTGAGCAGCAGCTTCAGCCCGTCGGCGAAGGCCTGCAGCAGGCCGAACGGCCCCACCACGTTGGGGCCCATGCGCAATTGCATGGCCGCCATGACCTTGCGTTCGGCATAGGTCAGCATGGCGACGCAGAGCAGCAGCGGCACCACGATGGCCAGGATCTGCGCCAGGATGATGGCGCCCGGCCACAGATAGCCCTGCCAGAGCTCAGCCATGGGTGCCGGTCCCGGCGGCGCCTCCGGCGGCCAGCCGACTGCATTCCGCCATAATGCCGGAGGCCCGGGCGATCGGGTTGGTGAGATGGAAATCGCTGACCGCCACGCCGAAGGGCGCGGCATCCAGCCGGTCCGCCCGGCCGAACTCGCCCCACGGCGCCGGCTCGACGGCGTCCAGCCGGGCGAAATGCGGCGCCAATTGGAACAGCCGCCGGCGCAGATCGGCCAGCGTGTCATAGGGCAATCGCTTGTCAATGACCTCGGAGAAGGCCCGCAGGATGGTCCAGTCCTCGCGCGCGTCGCCCGGCGGGAAGCTGGCGCGTCGGCCGAGCTGCGGGCGGCCCTCGGTGTTGAGCCACAGGCCGTCCTTCTCGGCATAGGCGGCGCCCGGCAGCACCACGTCGGCCCGGTGCGCGCCGGCATCGCCGTGGTGGCCCTGGTAGACGACGAAGGCAGTGCCCAGCCGGCGCATCGGCAACTCGTCGGCGCCCAGCAGCCACAGGGCCGCCAGCTCACCGCGTTCGGCCGCCGCCAGCATGCCCTCGGTATCGAGTCCGCTCTCACCCGGCAAGAAGCCCAGATCCATGCCGGCGACGCGGCCGGCCGCCGTATGCAGAACGTTGAACCCGTTCCAGCCCTCCCGGATCAGGCCCGCCGTCTCCGCCAGCCGGCGCGCCTCGGCCAATACCGCCGCGCCGTCGGGCCGGGCCAGGCCGGCCATGCCCAGGATCAGCATCGGCCGCTTGGCGCCCCGAAGCACCTCGAAGAAGGAATGCCGGCCGTCCGCCAGTTCCTTCAGCGTCTGCGGGCCGGCGCCCAGATGCTCGTACTTGTAGGTCAGGCCCGCGCGCTGGCCGATCAGCCCGACCCGCAAGCCGCCGCGCAGCCAGCGCTTGCGGATGCGGGCGTTGATCAGCGCGGCCTCGCGCCGCGGATTGCTGGCGACGATGACCAGCGCGTCGGCCGCCTCGATCCCTGCGATGGTGCTGTTGAAGAGATAGCCGGCCCGCACCCCGCCGGGCAGCTTGGCGCCGTCCTGCCGGCAATCCAGATGGGGCGAGCCCAAGGCCGCCATGAGATCCTTGAGTGCCAGCAGCGATTCGGCTTCGACCAGATCGCCGGCGATGGCGCCCAGCCGCCTGCCGTCCTGGCCCTTGAGCCGCGCCGCGATCGCCTGGAAGGCTTCGCTCCACTCCGCCGGCCTGAGCTTGCCGCCCTCGCGCACAAACGGCCGGTCGAGCCGCTGACGCTTCAGGCCATCGACGGCATAGCGGCTCTTGTCCGACAGCCACTCCTCGTTGATGTCCTCGTTGAGCCGCGGCAGGATCCGCATGACCTCGCGACCGCGGGCATCGATGCGGATATTGCTGCCAACCGCGTCGTGCACGTCGACGGATTCGGTCTTGCGCAGCTCCCACGGCCGGGCGGCGAAGGCATGGGGCTTGTGGGTCAACGCGCCGACCGGGCAGATGTCGGCCAGGTTGCCCGACAGCTCGCTGCCGATCGCCTGCTCCAGATAGGTGGTGATCTCCATATGCTCGCCGCGGCCGGTCGCCCCCAGTTCCTCGACCCCGGCGATCTCGGTGGCGAAACGGACGCAGCGGGTGCAGTGGATACAGCGGGTCATGATCGTCTTGATCAACGGCCCCATCTGCTTGTCCTTGACCGCGCGCTTGTTCTCGTGGAAGCGGCCGCGATCGAAACCATAGGCCATCGCCTGATCCTGCAAGTCGCATTCCCCGCCCTGGTCGCAGATCGGGCAGTCGAGCGGGTGGTTGATCAGCAGGAACTCCATCACCCCGTTGCGCGCCTTGCGCACGCCAGCGGTGTTGGTGCGGATCACCATCTTGTCGGCGCACGGCATGGCGCAGCTCGCGATTGGCTTCGGCGCGCGCTCCTGCTCCACCAGGCACATCCGGCAATTGCCGGCGATCGACAGGCGGTCGTGGTAGCAGAAGCGGGGCACCTCGATGCCCAGCAACTCGCAGGCCTGCAGCACCGTGGTGCCCGGCTCCACCGTGATCTCGCGGCCGTCGATGGTCAGCGTCGGCATGGCCGGTTGGGCTCCTGTCGCAGGGGCTGGGTCACGCCGCCTTGGCGCGGCGGTAGTCCAGGATGCGGCGCTCCAGCTCGGGCCGGAAATGCCGGATCAGGCCTTGGATCGGCCAGGCCGCCGCGTCGCCGAGCGCGCAGATCGTATGTCCTTCGACCTGATAGGTCACGTCGAGCAGCATGTCGATCTCCGACACCTCCGCCCGGCCCTTGACCAGCCGCTCCATCACCCGCCACATCCAGCCGGTGCCTTCGCGGCAGGGCGTGCACTGGCCGCAACTCTCGTGCATGTAGAATTTCGACAGCCGGGCAATCGCCTTGACGATGTCGGTCGACTTGTCCATGACCATGACCGCCGCGGTGCCCAGGCCCGACTTCACCTCGCGCAACGCATCGAAATCCATCAGCACGGAATCGCAGATCGACTTCGGGATGACCGGCACCGAGGCGCCGCCCGGGATCACCGCCAACAGGTTGTCCCAGCCGCCGCGCACCCCGCCGGCATGCTTGTCGATGAGTTCCCGCATCGGGATGCTCATCGCCTCCTCGACATTGCACGGCTTGTTGACGTGGCCGGAGATGCAGAAGACCTTGGTGCCGGTGTTGTTGGGCCGCCCGAAGCCTGCGAACCATGAGGCGCCGCGGCGCAAGATGGTTGGCGCCACGGCGATGCTTTCGACGTTGTTGACCGTGGTCGGACAGCCCCAGACGCCCTGGTTGGCCGGGAACGGTGGCTTCAGCCGCGGCTGACCCTTCTTGCCTTCCAGGCTTTCGATCAGCGCCATCTCCTCGCCGCAGATATAGGCGCCGGCGCCGCGATGCACGAAGACATCGAAGTCGTAACCCGAGCCACAGGCATTCTTGCCGATCAGGCCGGCTTCGTAGGCCTCGGCGATGGCGGCTTCCAGGATGTCAGCCTCATTGTGGAACTCGCCGCGGATGTAGATATAGGCGGCGACGGCGCGCATGGCATAGCCCGCCAGCAGGCAGCCTTCGACCAGCTTGTGCGGGTCGTGGCGCAGCATGTCGCGGTCCTTGCAGGTGCCGGGCTCGCCTTCGTCGGCGTTCACCACCAGGTAGGACGGCCGGCCATCCGACTGCTTGGGCATGAACGACCATTTCAGGCCGGTCGGAAAGCCGGCGCCGCCACGGCCGCGCAAGCCTGACTTCTTCACCTCCTCGACGATCCAGTCCTGGCCCTTGTCCATGATCGCCTTGGTACCATCCCAGTCGCCGCGCTTGCGCGCCGCCGCCAGGCCCCAATGCTGGTAGCCATAGAGGTTGGTGAAGATGCGGTCCTGGTCGAGCAGCATCAGCCGTCCTTCGTGAACTGGGCTAGCGTGGTTGGGCCGCCGGTCGGTTCGGAACTGCGGCGGCCGCCCTGCGGGCCGGGCGCCGGCTTCTCGCCCCGGGCGAAGGCGTCCAGGATGCGTTCCGTTGCCTCGGGCGTCAGGTCCTCGTAGTAGTCGTCGTCGATTTGCAGCATCGGCGCGTTGACGCAGGCCCCCAGGCATTCGACCTCGAGCAAGGTGAACTTGCCGTCCGCCGTGGTGCCGCCGAACTCCACCCCCAGCTTGTTCTTGCAGGCGGCGACGACGGCATCGCTATCGCGCAGCCAGCACGGAGTGGTGGTGCAGACCTGCACCAGATGCCGGCCGACCGGGCGCAGGCGGTACATGGTGTAGAAACTCGCCACCTCCTGCACCCGAATGCGGGGCATCTCGAGGAACCGCGCGACATGCTCGATGGCCGCGGGCGGCAGCCAGCCCTGCTGGCGCTGTGCCAGGTCCAATAGCGGCATCACCGCGCTGTGCTGGCGGCCTTGCGGATAGCGCGCGATGATCGTCCGGGCGCGGGCCTCGTTCTCCGCGGAAAACGCGAACTGTGCGGGCGCGGCCGGCGGTTGCCAAGCGTCAGTCATCGATCGATCTCGCCGAACACGACATCCAGGCTGCCGATCACCGCCACGCTGTCGGCCAGCAGGTGACCTTTGCAGAGGTAGTCGAGCGCCTGCAAATGCGCGAATCCCGGCGCCCTGATCTTGCAGCGATAGGGCTTGTTCGTGCCGTCCGCCACGAGGTAGACGCCGAACTCGCCCTTCGGCGCCTCGACCGCCGTGTAGGTCTCGCCCGCCGGCACGTGATAGCCCTCGGTATAGAGCTTGAAGTGGTGGATGAGCGCCTCCATCGAGCGCTTCATCTCGGCCCGGGGCGGCGGCGCGATCTTGCGGTCGAGCGTCACCACCGGACCCTCCGGCAGCGTGTCCAGCACCTGCCGGATGATGCGGGTGGATTGCCGCATCTCCTCCACCCGGCAGAGATAGCGGTCGTAGCAATCGCCGTTCTTGCCGACCGGAATGTCGAACTCGTACCGCTCGTAGCCGTCATAGGGCTGCGCCTTGCGCAAGTCCCACGGCACGCCCGAGCCGCGCAGCATGACGCCGGTGAAACCCCAGTCGAGCGCGTCCTTGGCCGAGACCTTGCCGATGTCGACGTTGCGCTGCTTGTAGATGCGGTTCTCCGTCAGCAGCGCTTCCAGATCGTCGAGAAACCGCGGGAACCCGTCGGCATATTTGCCGATGTCTTCGGCCAGGCCGGCCGGCAGGTCCTGGTGCACGCCGCCCGGGCGGAAATAGGCGGCATGCAGGCGGGCACCGCACACCCGCTCGTAGAACTCCATCAGCCGCTCGCGCTCCTCGAAGCCCCACAGCGCCGGCGTAACGGCCCCAACGTCGATGCCTTGCGTCGTGATATTCAGCAGGTGGTTGAGAATGCGGCTGATCTCGGCGAACAGCACCCGCAGCGCCTGCCCGCGCGGCGGCACCTCGCAGCCCAGCAGCTTCTCCACCGCCAGCGCGAAGGCGTGTTCCTGGCTCATCGGCGCGACATAGTCCAGCCGGTCGAAATAGGGCACCGCCTGCAGGTAGGTCTTGTATTCGATCAGCTTCTCGGTGCCCCGGTGCAACAGGCCGATATGCGGATCGCAGCGTTCGATCACCTCGCCGTCCAGTTCCATGACCAGGCGCAGCACGCCATGCGCCGCCGGATGCTGCGGCCCGAAATTCATGGTCAGGTTCTTGATCGCGAATTCCGCCATGGCCTCAGGCCTTCTTTGCCCCGTCCGCCGGCTTTGCCTTCTCGTCGCCCGGCAGCACGTAGCGCGCGCCCTCCCAAGGGCTCATGAAGTCGAAGCGGCGGAATTCCTGGGTCAGCTTGACCGGCTCATAGACCACGCGCTTCTGCTCGTCGTCGTAACGCAACTCCACGAAACCCGTCAGGGGGAAGTCCTTGCGCAAGGGATGCCCCTCGAAGCCGTAGTCGGTCAACAGCCGCCTGAGATCGGGATGCTCGGCGAACAGGATGCCGTACATGTCCCAGGCTTCCCGCTCGTACCAGCCGGCCGCGCTGAACACCTCCGCGACGCTCGGCACCGGCGTCGCCTCGTCGGTTGCCACCTTCACCCGGATGCGCTGGTTGTGCTTGATGCTGAGCAGGTTGTAGACCACCTCGAACCGCTGCGGCCGCTCCGGATAGTCGGCGCCGCAAACATCCACCAGCAGCTTGAACAGGCATTGCGAATCGTCGCGCAAGAAGCTGAGCGTGCGCCCGATCGCCTCGGCCCCGACGCTCAGCATCAGTTCGCCATGCGCCACCTCGACCGCCTGCACCTCGCTGGCGAGTGCGGCCGCGACATACTGCCCGAGCTCGGTCAACGCTTGCTCGTCCATGCCTTGTCGCGCTTCCTTGAGGTTGCGAGGGGCGCCGATCGGCTAGCGCAGGATGGTGCCGGTGCGGCGAATCTTGCGCTGCAGTTGCAGGATGCCATAGACCAGCGCCTCCGCCGTCGGTGGGCAGCCGGGCACATAGATATCGACCGGCACGATGCGGTCGCAGCCGCGCACCACCGAGTAACTGTAATGGTAATAGCCGCCGCCGTTGGCGCAGCTCCCCATCGAGATCACGTAGCGCGGTTCGGCCATCTGGTCGTAGACCTTGCGCAAGGCCGGGGCCATCTTGTTGGTCAGCGTTCCGGCCACGATCATTACGTCCGATTGCCGCGGACTGGCGCGCGGTACCACCCCGAAGCGGTCGAGGTCGTAGCGCGGCATATAGGCGTGGATCATTTCAACCGCGCAACAGGCCAGGCCGAAGGTCATCGGCCACAGCGACCCGGTGCGGGCCCAGTTCACGACCTTGTCCACTTGGCTGACGAAAAAGCCCTTGTCGGCCAGTTCCTCGGAGACTTCCTTGAACAGGGCGTCCTGTTCGCCGGCGGGCGGCATCACTCCCATTCCAACGCCCCCATCTTCCACTCGTAGACGAAGCCCAAGGTGAGCACGGCCAGGAACACCATCATCGACCAGAAGCCATAGGCGCCGGTGTCGGCCAGCGTGATCGCCCAGGGAAACAGGAAAGCGACTTCCAGGTCGAAAATGATGAACAGGATGGCCACGAGATAGAAACGCACGTCGAACTGCCGGCGGGCATCGCCGAACGCCTCGAAACCGCATTCATAGGCCGAAAGCTTCTCCGGGTCCGGTCGCTGCCGGGCCGCCACCAGGGAAGCGACCAGCATGGCCGCCGCAATGGCGATGGCGACGCCCAGGAACATCAGGATGGGCAGGTATTCCCGCAGCAGGCCGTCCACGCACACCCCCAGGAACAGGCGGCAGAGGCACGCAAGTGGCGGGAGCGACGGGGCTCGAACCCGCGACCTCCGGCGTGACAGGCCGGCGCTCTAACCGACTGAGCTACGCCCCCGGCGCGAGGCCGTTTGTAGGGTCCCGGCAAGCGCCAAGTCAAGGACATCCGCGCATCCGCGGGGAACGGCAGCGGCATGCCGCTTGTCTTTCATCCTGGCCGAACAAGATTAACTTTCCATTGGTCGTGCGGGCGATCGGGGCTTGAGCCAAGGGGGCATTCATGACCAGTTCGCACCGACGCGCCGGCCTTGCCGTGCTGGCGTTCGCGCTGTCGGGCTGTGCCGCGCTCAACCCCAGCCCGCGCGGCACCGAGGAGCGGCTGCGTGCCATGCCCACCGTCGTGCCGGGTCTGGAACGCACCGTCACCATTCGCTGGAACGCGCGCCAAGTGCCTTATATCGAAGCGCAAACCGATCCCGATCTGGCACTGGCGCTGGGCCTGGTCCATGCCCACCTGCGGGGCGCGCAATTGGCCGCCGCCAAGCGCGTGGTGCAAGGCCGGCTGTCCGAACTGGCCGGTTCCTTCGCCACCGAGGTCGACCATGCCTTGCGCATCCTCGACCTCGGCCGCGCCGCCAAGCCGATCCTGGCCGCGATGCCGGCGGAGAGCCGGGCTTGGCTCGACGCCTTCGTCGAGGGCCTGAACGCCTATCAGCGCGCGGCGCCGGCGCCACCGCCGGAATTCGCTCTGCTGGGCCTGCGCGCCGAGCCGTGGACGGCGGAGGACCTGATTGGCATCGGGCGTCTGGCCGGCGCCGATGTCAACTGGTTCGCCTATTTCGCCATCCTGCGCGAACGCGGGCGGCCGGACTTCGCCGAGTGGTGGCGGCGTTCCCGGCAGGCCGGCGCCAACGCCGCCGTGAGCTTCCGCGCCGACAGCCGGCAAAGCCTGCTCAACGATCTGTTGAACGGATTCGGCAAGAGCGGCTCCAACAGCGTCGCGGTGGCGCCGACCCGCAGCGCCAGCGGCGGCGCCCTGCTCGCCAACGACCCGCATCTGGGGCTGTCCTTGCCGAACCTCTGGCTGATCGCCGGGCTGCGTTCGCCCAGTTTCCAGATTGTCGGCCTGATGCCGCCCGGCCTGCCGGTGGTGGCGGTCGGCTGCTCGTCGCATTTTGCCTGGGGTGGCACCAACATGCGCGCCGCCGCCAGCGATCTGTTCGATGTCTCGACCCTGCCGGCCGACGCCATCACCGAACGCCGCACCCGCATCGCGCGGCGTTTCTGGTTCGCCGCCGAGCGCCCGCTGCGGCAAAGTCCGCTGGGGCCGCTGATCTCCGATGCCGGTCTGCTGGGCACCGGGGCGGCTGAGCGGCTGGCGCTGCGCTGGGTCGGGCACGAGCCAAGCGACGAGATCACCGCCATGCTGGGCGCCGCCCGGGCCACCACGCCGGAGGAGTTCCGCCGGTCCTTCGCCAGCTTCGGCGTCTCGGCGCAGAACATCCTGTTCGCCGATCGCGCGGGCAATATCGGCCAACTCATGGCCGCCAGGCTGCCCGGCCGCCGCAAGCTGGTGGAGCCCGACCTGGTGCAACGGCCGGACGATCCCAATGCCGCCTGGAACGGCCGGCTGGGCGCGCTCGACCTGCCCTATTCGCTCAACCTGACCGAAGGCTTCCTCGCCTCCGCCAACAACCGACCCGACACCGCCGTGCCCGTCGGCTTCTTCTTCAGCGACGACGAGCGCGTGCGCCGGCTACAGCAATTCCTGGCGGCGCGGCCGCGGGTGACGGTTGCGGACTTGATCGCATTGCAAACCGACACGCTCTCGCAGGACGCGGCCCAGCTTTGCCGCGCCCTGCTCGACCGGCTTGAGGCGCTCCCGGGCGGGCCGGGCGAGGCCGCCTTCATTGCCCGGCTCAGGGGTTGGGATGGTGATTACGCCGCGAGCGCGAACGGGGCGGTTGCCTTCGAGGCACTACTCTATCACCTGACCCTGGACCTGTTCCAGGCCGAACGGCCGGCCGAGCTGCCGGCCCAGGCGCAGCAATGGAACTACCTGACCGAGTTCCTGATCGGCGATATCGATGCCCGTCCGGCGGCGGCGCGCGAGGCGCTGCTGCGGCGGGCGGTCGCGGCGGCGGCGCGCGACGCGGCCCGCTTCGCCGCCTGGGGCGACATGCACCGCCTGAAGGTCGCGCATCTGCTGTCGCTGCTGCCGGTCATCGGCGAGTTGTTCGTCTATGGCGACGCGCCAGCCGGCGGCAGCCGCGAGACCGCGATGAAAACCGCCCACGACCTGGTGCGTGAGCGCCACGCCGCCCGCTATGGGTCGCAGACGCGGCATATATCCGACATGAGCGACCCCGACGCCAACTGGTTCGTGCTCTATGGCGGCAACGACGGCTGGCTCGGCTCGGCCAATTTCGCCGACCAGATCTTGCTCTGGCGCGCCGGCCAATATGTGCGCATGCCGCTGACGGCGGAACGGGTGGCGAGCGAGTTCCCGCTGCTCACCCGGCTCAAACCGGCGCGCCGCTGAGCCGGCATGCGGCCGGACGCCACCCCCCTTTTCCGGCTCTACGCCGCCTGGCGCGGACGGCAGTTGGCCGCGCTTCACGCGGTCGCCAGCCAGCGCCGGCAGCTCCTCAAGCTGGTCGGCCAGGCGACCGCGACGCGCTTCGGCCGGGAGCATGGCTTCGACGCCATCCGCGAGGTGCCCGACTACCTGGCTCGCGTGCCACTCCGTCGCTACGAGGACTTCTGGCGCGACTGGTGGCAGCCCGCCTTCCCGCGCCTGGTCGATGTTTCCTGGCCGGGCCTGGTGCCGTTTTTCGCCGTCACCTCCGGCACCACCAGCGGACGCAGCAAATACATACCGGTGACCGCCGCAATGTGCCGTTCGAACGTCCGCGCCGGCCTCGACGTCATCGTGCATCACCTGCTGGCGCGCCCCCGATCGCGCGCCTTCGCCGGGCGCGCCTTCATGCTGGGCGGGGCCAGCAACCTGACCCCCGAGGCACCGGGCGTCGCCTCGGGCGACCTCTCGGGGATCGCGGTCGCGACGACGCCCCGCTGGGCGCGGCCATTCGGTTTCCCCGACCGCGGGCTGGCGCTGCTCAAGGACTGGGACATCAAGATCGAGCGACTGGCCAACGCCGCGCTCAATCGCGATATCCGCATTCTGACCGGCACGCCAAGCTGGTTGCTGATCCTGCTCGACCGCATGCGCGCGCTGCGCCAGGCCCGCGGCCAGCCGCCGGCGCCGTTTCCCAAGCTCGAACTGCTGCTGCACGGCGGCGTTGACTTCAGGCCCTATCGCCACCGCTTTGGCGAATTGCTGGGCAGCCACGTGGACTATCGCGAAGTCTACCCGGCCAGCGAAGGCTTCATCGCCAGCGCCGACCGCGGCCCGGGCGAAGGCCTGCGCCTCAACCTCGACAACGGCCTGTTCTATGAATTCGTGCCGAGCGCCGAGCTCGCCGCCGCCTCGCCCCGCCGGCACTGGCTCGGCGACGCGGAACTCGGCGTCGATTACGCGCTTGCGCTCAGCACCTGCGCCGGGGCCTGGAGTTATCTGCTGGGCGACACGGTGCGCCTCGTCTCGCGGGACCCGCCGCGCCTGGCCATCACCGGCCGCGTCGGCCAGACGATGTCGGCCTTTGGCGAGCACTTGATCGTCGAGGAGGTGGAGGCCGCCATTGCCGCCGCCGCCGGCGCGATCGGCGCCGATGTCACCGACTATGCACTGGGCGCCCGCCTGCCCGCGACGCCCGGTGCGCTCGGCCACCACGTCTATGTGGTCGAGTTCGCAACCGCCCAGCCGAGCGATGCCATCGTCCGGTTCGCCGCGACGCTCGACACTCATCTCAGCGACGCAAACGACGACTATCGCGGCCATCGCGGCGGTGGCTTCGGCCTGGGCGCGCCCCAGGTGCTGGCCGTCGCCCCCGGCTTCTTCGCCGGCTGGATGCGCGCGCGCGGGCAACTGGGCGGCCAGCACAAGGTGCCGCGCATCGTCAACGACGCGAGCCTGTTCGCAACGCTGCTCGCCGCCGCTGGCGCCCGCGGAAGCGCAACCTGAACGCGCGCGCGGCCGATCGCGCGCGGCTGCTCAATCCACCTGTCTCTGCTAACGCTGGTGGGCGGTGACGGGATCGAACCGCCGACCCTCTCGGTGTAAACGAGACGCTCTACCGGCTGAGCTAACCGCCCGGCCGACCGAGACTGCCCGCAGTGGGCCGGCAGCGCAAGCCGCGTCGGTTCAGTTGACTTCGTCCTTCAAGCCCTTGCCGGCGCGGAACTTGACCTGACGCGAGGCCGGGATGCGGATCGTCTCGCCGGTGCGCGGGTTGCGTCCTTCGCTCGCCTCGCGCGCCTTTACAACGAAGGTGCCAAATCCGACCAAACGGATCTCTTCGCCTTTCTTCAAGGCCCCGGTCAGTACGTCGAACACCGCGTCGACAGCACGCTGGGCATCGTTCTTGGGCAAGCTGGCGGCATCCGCCACCGCGGCGACCAGATCGTTCTTGTTCATCTTGGCTCCCTCGACACAAACGCGCCCCACCCGGGTTGTTGGAACCTCGTTGTGACAGCCGGGTCACGCACGACCAACGATCACTTTAGGCGTCGCCCGCTGACAGCGTCAAAGCCAAACCACGCCCGTATTCCGGGCGGGTGACAAGCACCATGGCTCAGTGCGTGACGACGCTGCCGGCCGGTTCTTTGGCGGGCTCGATCGGCTTGGCTTCCGACTCGTCCGTATCGGTCCACTCGATCGCCACCGGCCGATGCGCCAGCGCGTGTTCCACGACCTCGTCGACCGTGCCGACGGCGATGACCTTGAGGACCTTCTTCACGTTGTCCGGGATCTCGGCCAGGTCCTTCTCGTTGTCGCGCGGAATCAGCACGGTCTTGATGCCGCCGCGCAAGGCCGCGAGCAGCTTCTCCTTCAGGCCGCCGATCGGCAGCACGCGGCCGCGCAGCGTGATCTCGCCGGTCATCGCGATGTCGCGGCGCACCGGAATCTTGGTCAACACCGAAACGATCGAGGTGAACATGGCGAGCCCGGCCGAAGGGCCGTCCTTCGGCGTCGCGCCCTCCGGCACATGCACGTGGATGTCACGCTTCTCGAACAGCGTCGGCTTGATGCCATAGGCGGCCGAGCGCGCGCGCACAAAGCTGGCCGCCGCCTGAATCGATTCCTGCATCACATCGCCAAGCTTGCCCGTGTACTTGATATTGCCCTTGCCCGGCAGCACCACCGATTCGATGGTCAGCAACTCGCCGCCCACCTCGGTCCAGGCCAAGCCGGTGACCACGCCCACCATGTCCTCCAGCTCGATCTCGCCATAGCGGAAGCGGCGCACGCCGGCATGCTTTTCCAGGTTCTTCGAGCTGATGCGCACCCGGGCCAGCTTCTTTTGCAGGATCTCGCGCGTCGCCTTGCGGGCCAGGCTCGCCAGCTCCCGCTCAAGGTTGCGCACCCCGGCTTCGCGCGTGTAGTAGCGGATCAGGTCCGACAATGCCGAATCGGCGATCGTGAACTCGTCCTTCTTGAGCGCGTGCGCCTTCATCTGCTTCGGAATCAGGTGGCGGCGGGCGATCTCGATTTTCTCGTCCTCGGTGTAGCCGGAGATACGGATCACCTCCATGCGGTCCAGCAGCGGCTGCGGCATGCGCAGCGTGTTGGCCGTTGTCACGAACATCACGTCCGACAGGTCGTAGTCGACTTCCAGATAGTGGTCGTTGAAGGTGTGGTTTTGCTCGGGGTCCAGCACTTCCAACAGGGCCGAGGCCGGGTCGCCGCGGAAATCGGCGCCCATCTTGTCGACCTCGTCCAGCAGGAACAGCGGGTTCGAGCGCTTGGCTTTCTTCATCCCTTGCAGGATCTTGCCGGGCATCGAGCCGATATAGGTGCGGCGATGGCCGCGGATTTCCGCCTCGTCACGCACCCCGCCCAGCGACATGCGCACGAACTCGCGGCCCGTCGCCCGGGCGATCGACTTGCCGAGCGAGGTCTTGCCGACGCCCGGCGGGCCGACCAGGCAAAGGATCGGGCCGCGCAGCTTGTTGGTGCGTTGCTGCACCGCCAGGTATTCGAGAATCCGCTCCTTGACCTTGTCCAGGCCGAAATGGTCCTGGTCCAGCACGCGCTCGGCCAAGCGGATGTCCTTCTTGATCTTGGAGCGCTTCTGCCACGGAATCGACAGCATCCAGTCGAGGTAGTTGCGCACCACGGTTGCTTCCGCCGACATCGGGCTCATGTGGCGCAGCTTCTTCAGCTCCGCCATGGCCTTTTCCCGCGCCTCCTTGCTCAGCCGCGTCTTGCGGATGCGCTCCTCGATCTCGTGCAGTTCGTCGCGGCCGTCCTCGCCCTCGCCCAGCTCCTTCTGGATCGCCTTGAGCTGCTCGTTGAGGTAGTATTCCCGCTGCGTTTTCTCCATCTGGCGCTTGACGCGCGAGCGGATCTTGCGCTCCACCTGCATCACTCCGATCTCGCCTTCCATCAGCGAGAACACGCGCTCCAGCCGCTCGTGGACGTTGGCGATCTCGAGCAGCTCCTGTTTCTCGGGAATCTTCAGCGACAGATGCGCGGCGATCGTATCGGCCAGCTTGCCGGCATCCTCGATCTGGTTGACCGAGACCAGCACCTCCGGTGGGATCTTGCGGTTGAGCTTGATGTACTGCTCGAACTGATTGACCACGGAGCGTTGCAGGGCGACAAGGTCGTCGCTGTCGCGGCCGGTCTCGGCGATCGCCTCGGCCTGCGCCTCGAAATAGCCGTCGGTGCGGGTGTAGTTGGTGAGCCGCGCCCGGTGGCCGCCCTCGACCAGCACCTTGACCGTGTTGTCCGGCAGGCGCAGCAACTGCAGCACCGCCGCGACCGTGCCGATGGAATAGACGTCCTCCGGTCCCGGATTGTCCTGACTGGCGTTTTTCTGGGTGACCAGCAGGATCTGCCGATCCTCCTTCATCACCGCTTCCAGGGCACGCACCGATTTCTCGCGCCCGACGAACAGCGGCACGATGAGATGCGGGAACACCACGATGTCGCGCAGCGGCAGAACGGGATAGGCGGCTGCGCGGGCTTGCTCTGACATCTTCAACCTCACCCCTTCGGCGCCGCCCGGCCGTTTGGCCGTGCCGCGCCGGACCCCATTACCGACCTGTCAGCAAGCGCTGGCGCTGGCCCGGCCAGACTGTCCGCTCAGGCTCCGGTGCCGACATCCTCGCGTCGGTCGGAGTATATATAGAGCGGCCTGCTGCCGTTCTGAACCACCTCGGCGTTGACCACCACTTCCTCAACGCCTTCGGCCGAAGGCAGCTCATACATGGTATTCAGCAGGATGCCTTCCATGATCGAACGCAAGCCGCGGGCTCCGGTCTTGCGCAGGATCGCCTTGCGCGCGATGCCGCGCAGCGCGTCCTCGGTAAAGGTTAGCCGGCAGCTCTCCATCTCCAACAGGCGCTGATACTGCTTCGACAGGGCGTTTTTCGGCTTGACCAGGATCTCGACCAGCGCGTCCTCGCTCAAGTCGGTCAGCGTCGCCACCACCGGCAGGCGTCCGACGAATTCCGGGATGAGACCGAAGCGCAGCAGATCCTCGGGCTCGATCCGCTGCAGGATTTCGCCGATCGAGCCCTCGTCGGGGGCCCGCACATCGGCACCAAAACCGATCGAGCTGCCGCGACCGCGCGCGGAGATGAGCTTGTCGAGCCCGGAGAACGCGCCGCCGCAAATGAACAGGATGTTGGTGGTGTCGACCTGCAAGAACTCCTGCTGCGGGTGCTTGCGGCCGCCCTGCGGCGGCACGCTGGCAACGGTGCCCTCCATGATCTTGAGCAGCGCCTGCTGCACGCCCTCGCCCGATACGTCGCGAGTGATTGAGGGGTGGTCCGACTTGCGGCTGATCTTGTCGACCTCGTCGATATAGACGATGCCGCGCTGCGCCCGCTCGACATTGTAGTCGGCGGCTTGCAGCAGCCGCAGGATGATGTTCTCAACATCCTCGCCGACATAGCCGGCTTCGGTCAGCGTGGTGGCGTCGGCCATGGTGAACGGCACGTCGATGACCCGCGCCAAGGTCTGCGCCAACAGGGTCTTGCCACAGCCGGTCGGCCCGATCAGCAAGATGTTGGACTTCTGGATCTCGACGTCGTTGCTCTTGGTGCCGTTGTGCAGCCGCTTGTAGTGGTTGTGCACCGCAACCGCCAACACCCGCTTGGCATGGGCCTGGCCAATCACGTAATCGTCCAGCACCTTGCAGATGTCGCGCGGAGACGGCACCCCGTCCTTCGGGCGGACCAGCGAGCTCTTGTTCTCCTCACGAATGATGTCCATGCACAGCTCGACGCATTCATCGCAAATGAACACCGTCGGGCCGGCGATCAGCTTTCGCACCTCGTGCTGGCTCTTGCCGCAGAAGGAGCAGTAAAGCGTGTTCTTGGGATCGCTGCCGCTCAGCTTCGTCATGGACACCCCGTATCCGCCTTGTGGCGGACTGTGCAAAGACCTTGCCGTTCGATCCCGGCCGGGCCGGGCCGCCCGCTCGCGCCCCGGGTGCTACCCCGCCCGCCATACGACCACGGTATCGGCGGCCCGTTCAACACTTCGTAAAACCCTTCCCCCGGCCCTAGCGGCCGTTGCCGCCGCCGGCGGCGGCAACCGCCTCCTCGCTCCGCGGCCGATGCACGACCACTTCATCGATAATGCCGAATTCCTTGGCCTTTTCGGCGGAGAGGAAGGTATCGCGCTCCATGGTCCGCTCGATCGCCTCCAGGCTCTGTCCCGTATGTGTCACATAGATACGGTTGAGCCGCTCGCGCAACTCCAGGATTTCGCGGGCGTGGATCTCGATATCGGTGGCCTGCCCCTGGAAACCGCCAGAGGGCTGGTGGACCATGATCCGGGCATTCGGCAGGGCATAGCGCTTGCCGGCCGCACCGGCCGCCATCAGCAGCGAGCCCATCGAGGCCGCCTGACCGACACAGAGCGTCGACACGTCCGGCCGGACATACTGCATCGTATCATAGATCGCCAAGCCCGAGGTAACGATTCCGCCCGGAGAGTTGATGTACATCGCAATGTCTTTGCTCGGGTTTTCCGCCTCAAGGAACAATAGCTGGGCGGTCACCAAACTGGAGACGGCGTCGTTGATCGGACCAACGACAAAAATGATTCTTTCCTTTAGCAAACGGGAATAGATATCATACGCACGTTCGCCGCGATTGGTCTGTTCGATGACCATCGGGACCAGCATGTTCATGTAGATGTCGTGGGGCGTCGCCATACCGTTACCGTTTCTTGCGGCGGACGGGTGTCCGCTAAGGAAGCGCCAGACTGGCGCATGATTAATATAGGGCGGCCGGCCCCTCAACCATTGCCTTGCGGATCGGGCACTGGCAGCGGCGCAGCCGGCTCGTCGGGCTCGCGCAAAAGCTCCTCCAAGGCCACCTCGCGCTCGCTAACCTTCGCCATCTCCAGGATAAAATCGCAGACCTTGTCCTCCAGGATCGGTGCCTTCAACTGCGTCTGCGCCTCCTGGTTCTGCTGGTAGAACTGGAACACCCGCTGTTCCTGACCCGGGAACCGACGGGCCTGTTCGGCGATCGCCCGATTCAGCTCCTCTTGCGTGACCTGCAGGTTCTGCCGGCGGCCGACCTCGGACAGCAGCAGGCCCAGTCGCACCCGCCGCTCGGCGATCGCCCAGTACTCCGCCTTCAGCGCCTCGACTGGCTTCTCCCATTCTGCCTCGGCCTTGCCCTGGCGCTTCATTTCCGCTTCGAACTGCTGCCAGATGCCTTGGAACTCCATTTCCACCATGCCTTCCGGCACCGCGAACCGATGCCTCTCGGCCAACGCATCCAGCAACCGCCGCTTGGTCCGCGCCCGCGACAGCATCGCATGCTCGCGGCTCACCGCCTGCTGCACCGTGCCGCGCAGTTCGTCCAGCGTCTTCAGCCCCAGCTTTTCCGCCAGGCCATCGTCCACGGCGGTCGGCAACGCCACCTCGACCTTCTTCACCGTCACGGCGAACTCGACGGCCTTGCCCGCCAGGTTCTTGGCCGCGTAGTCCGCCGGAAAGCTCAGCGGAAAGCGCCTGCTCTCGCCCGCCTTCAAGCCGACCACCGAGTCCTCGAAGCCGGGCACGAAACCGCCACCGCCCAAGACCAGGGCATAGTCGGTCGCACTGCCGCCGGAGAAGGCCTTGCCGTCCAGCGAGCCGACGAAATCCAGCGTCAAACGGTCGCCGTTCTGCGCGCCCTGGCCCTCGGCCGCGGCGACGTAGCTCTTCATGTCGTCGGCCAGCCGCTGCAGCCGCTGACTGACCTCTTCCTCGCTCACCGCCGCGACCAAGCGCTCGATCTCCAGCTCGGCGAAATCCCCAGGGTCGACGTCCGGCAGCAGTTCGATGCTCACCTTGTATTCCAGATCGGCGCCGTCGGAGAACTTCAGAATCTCCACCTTGGGCTGCAGCGCCGGCCGCAGTTCGCGCTCCTGCAGTGCCTTGGCGGTGCTTTCGTTGAGGGTCTGTTGCAGCACTTCGCCCAGCACCGCCCGGCCGTGCATCTTGCGCAACAGCGAGACCGGCGCCTTGCCCGGCCGGAAGCCCGGCAAGCGGGCGGTTTGCGCGAGTTCGCCCAGCCGACCGGCCACCCGCCCCTCGATATCCGCGGCGGCGATCGTCACCTGGTACTCGCGCTTCAGACCTTCGTTCAACGTTTCCTGGACTTGCATGGATTCTTCTCGGCAAGGAACAGGGGCGCAGCGGTCGGCCAACAAGGACGCGCGTTGGTGCGGGCGGAGGGACTCGAACCCCCACGACTTGCGATCACCAGGACCTAAACCTGGCGCGTCTGCCAATTCCGCCACGCCCGCCGGTCGCGGTTCGTGTGCCCGGCGTCGACGTCGCTAGGGCGATCCGGGGCGGCGGTTTATAGCACCGGCCTTCGTCCCCTGCCAGCAACAGAGTGCACCGTCGGAGCGGCTCAAGCGGCCGGCGGCAGCACCCGATCGGCCGGCAGCACGAGATGCGCGGTGGTGCCGTGGCCCGGCGCACTCTCAAGCCACAGGTCCCCGCCATGCGCCTGCATCAAGCCCCGGCTGATCCACAAACCCAGCCCGGCGCCGCCTTGCCGGCGCGCCTGCGAGGCATCGCCCTGCTGGAACGGCTCGAACAGTCGCGGCAACCGATCCGGTGCGATCCCCTCCCCGGTGTCGCTGACCCACAGCCGCAGCGCGCCGGTCTCGGTCACCCGGGCGAGCAGCACGATCCGCCCTCCTGCCGGCGTGAACTTGATGCAGTTCGACAGGATGTTGAGCAGCACCTGCTTCAGCACGCGCCGGTCGGCCCGCACGCATAATGTTGAACCGGCACCGCTGGCATCCAGCGCGAGGTCGGCATTGCGCAGCAAGGGCGCCAGCATGGCAATGACTTCGTCGAGCAGCGAACGCAACGCGACCTCGCCGTCCTCGATCTGATACTGGCCGGCCTCGATGCGCGACATGTCCAGGATGTCGGAGATGATCGCCAGCAGGTGGCGGGCGCTGCGATGGATGTCGGCGACGTATCCGCGATAGGTCTCGTTGCCGACGGGGCCGAACATCTCCTCGCCCATCACCTCGGAAAAACCGATGATCGCGTTGAGCGGGGTGCGCAATTCGTGACTCATGTTGGCCAGGAACTGAGACTTGGCCCGGTTCGCGGCATCGGCCACGTCGCGCGCCACCCGCAGTTCCTCCATCGCCCGCTGGCGCGACACTTCGTCCGTCACGTCCCGGCTGGTACCGCGAAACCCCAGGAAGTTGCCGCGTTCGTCGTGGTAGGGGCGGCCGCTGACCGAGATAAAGCGTAGACCCTTGGTCGGATGGGCATAGGCGCGCACCACGTCCATGTAGGGTTCGCGCCGGCGCACCGCCTCGGCGATGCGCGCGAGGCCGGGATCGTCCGGCCACTTGAGCGAGGTCGCCTCGCCGCGCGGGCGACCGGTGATCTGCGTCGCCGGTATGCCCAGGATCGCCTCGGCGCTGTCCGAGACATAGGTCAGGCGATCCGCTGGGTCGCTTTCCCAGAAATAGTGGGACGAAGCCTCGGTGAAATCCCGGAACCGGCGCTCGGCCTCCTTCAACGCTTCACCCAGCAGGTGCAGCTGCGAGTTCTGCCGGCGCAACGCGTCTTCGGCCTGCACCCGCGCCGTCACATCGACGCTGCTGCCACGGTAGCCGAGAAATGCGCCGTCATCGCCGAAATGCGGCTTGCCGCTGGCCACCACGAAGCGCGGCGTGCCGTCGAGATGCAGCCTTGCCAGTCGCACGCCGAAGAACGGCTTGCGCTGATCGCGAAGGCGACGGACCTCCGCTTCGCCGCGGGCGTTGAGCGCCTGCAACTCTTCCGGCAATCCGCTTATCCCCGGCACCTCGCCCCGCCAGTGGCCGAGATACTGTTCCTTGGGATGGCCGAGGAAGCGTTCGATGCCCTCGGAAACGAAGGTGAAGCGAAGCTCGGAATCGAGTTCCCAGTACCAGTGCACCGAGGCCTCGGTGAAATCGCGAAAGCGCTGCTCATTCTCGATTAGGCGGCGAGCGGTCGTCGCCAGCTTGGCGTTGGTCTGCCGCAGCTCTTCCTCGATCGCGCGGCGGGTGGACAGGTCGCGCTGCTCGACGAGATAGGCATGCGCCCCGCTCGACGGATCGCGTACCGCCCGGCCATCGAGCAGATGCCAAGCCGTTGCCCGCGCGGTTCTGACCCGCACCTCGCCGGAGACATGCCCCACGCGTTGCAGTTCGGACCATATCGCCTGTCCTTCCATTGGATCGGCGAAGCCGGCAACGAAGTCTTCCTGCCACTCGCCAGGTTCGGACAAGGCCAGCCGCTGTCCAGCGGTATTGCGATAGAGCTCCCTGCCGGAGGCATCGTACAACGTGACCGCGTGCTCGATCTGCTGCAGCAGTTCGACCGCCAGCCGCGCTTCGAGCGTTTGCGTGTCTTGACCGTCGCCCGGCTGGGGCGAGGTTCCGGCGTTGAGCAGCCGCACCAGCAGAAGCGGCCGACCATCGCCCGTGCGCGCGGCCGCCCAGCGGCACAGGCTGCCCGCCGGCCGGTCGCCCGGCCGCCAGTGCCAGACGTGATCGCGCGACGTGCCGGGCTGCAGGTCGGCAAGGCACGCCTGCAACTGCTGCAGCTCCTGTCCGCGCAGCCGCGGTCCCGAGCCTCGCGCCAGGGCCGCAACCGA
>Ga0194131_10000444_pt1 | contig 69634 bp, 70 predicted proteins | sample TA2KigO120mmetaG_FD_148631 | JGI IMG/M metagenome (GOLD analysis project Ga0194131, IMG submission 148631) | Freshwater microbial communities from Lake Tanganyika, Tanzania - TA2015053 Kigoma Offshore 120m | ecosystem: Environmental > Aquatic > Freshwater > Lake | place: Tanzania: Lake... | reverse complement strand
GGGGGCGCGCCGTGCACGTGCTGGGGCGCGGCTACGGCGGGTGCCAGCGCGGACCCCTGCGCGTCGACCCGGGCCGCCACGACGCCCGCGCCGTCGGCGACGAGGCGCTCCTGCTGGCGCGCGCAGCACCCGCCTGGATCGCGCGCGACCGCCGCGCGGGCGTCGCGGCCGCGGCGGCCGCGGGCGCCGCGCTCGTGATCCTCGACGACGGGTTCCAGGACCCGGCGGTCGTCAAGGACCTCAGTCTCCTGGTGATCGACGGCGGCTACCGCTTTGGCAACGGCCGCGTCATCCCCGCCGGGCCGCTGCGCGAACCGGTGGCGCGGGCGCTCGCGCGCGCCGATGCGCTCGTCGTGATCGACGGCGATGGCACGCCGGCCGGCTTCGCCGGCGCCGTGCTGCGCGCGTCGATCGAACCGGCGGCCGACCTGGATGACCTGGCAGGCGCCCCGGTGTTCGCCTTCGCCGGGATCGGTCGGCCCGAGAAGTTCTTCGCCATGCTGCGCCGGCTCGGCGTGACCCTGGACGCGACCCGCGCGTTCCCGGACCATCACGTCTACACGGTCGACCAGATCATGACCCTGGTCGAGGACGCGGCGCGGCTGGGCGCCCGACCCGTGACCACCGAGAAGGACTGGGTGCGCCTGCCCGAGGACGCGCGCGTCATGGTGACGCCTGTCCCCGTCACGCTTCGCTGGCACGACGAAGCGGCGCTCGATCACCTGCTCGCCCGGCCCAGCCCATGAAGAGCACGCGCTATGGCCTCGAGGCCGCGCTCGTCGCGGCCGGCTTCGCGCTGCTCAGCGTGCTGCCGTGCCGGACCGCCAGCGCGCTCGGTGGCGCCATCGCGCGGCTCTTTGGGCCGCGGCTGCCGGTCAGCCGCGTGGCGCGGCGCAACCTGCGCCGCGCCCTGCCCGACCTGGACGAGGCGGGCCGAGCGACCACCGTTCGCGCCATGTGGGACAACCTGGGCCGCACGGTCGCCGAGTACCCGTTCCTCAGCGCCATCGACACGCGCGCGGCCGATGGCCCGGTGGTCATCGACGGACTGCAGCACCTGGAGGCCGCCCGCGCTGCCGGCACGGCGCTCGTCTTCGTCTCGGCGCACTACGGCAACTGGGAGATCCTGCCGCTCGCCGCCGGCCAGCTCGGCCTGCCACTGCACCTGGTCTACCGCCAGGCCAACAACCCGCTGATCGAACGCCTGATCCAACGCCGGCGCGCGGCGGTGCGCGGCGCCTACCACCCCAAGGGCGCGGCCGCCGCGCGCGAACTCATCCGGGCGGTGCGGGCGGGCGAAGCCATCGCGCTCCTGGCCGACCAGAAGATGAACGACGGCGTCGCGGTGCCGTTCTTCGGTCGCCCGGCCATGACCGCTCCGGCCGTGGCCGAGCTGGCGCTGCGTTACGGCCTGCCCGTGATCCCCGCGCGCGTCGACCGCGAGCCGCAAGGGCGCTTCCGCGTGACCATCGAAGCACCGCTCGCCGGCCACGACACGGTCATCGGTCTGCTGGGCGCCATCAACGCCCGCTTCGAGGCGTGGATCCGCGCCCGCCCCGGCCACTGGCTGTGGCTCCACCGTCGCTGGCCGGATTAGAGCAGCGTGCCCTGGGGCTTGGGCACACCGGGGGGTCGCGCGGCGCGCGCGCCGTCCACGGTCGCGGCGCGCTCGCCGTCGTGGAAGGTCAGGGTCAAGGCCGTGCCGGGCGGCGCGGCGGCGGCGCTGATCACTGGCTGCCCGGCGCGGTCGCGCGCCAGCACGAAGCCGCGCGCCAGCACCTGCTGGTAGCTGAGCCCGTCCAGGAGCCGCGCCTGGACCGCGACGCGCTCGCCCGCGCGCTCCAGGCGGCGCCCCAGCGCGTCCGCCATGCGGGCGCCCAGCCGGCCGATCTCGTCCTGGCGGCGGCCGAGTTCGCGGGCGAAGTCGCGCGGCCGCAGCGCGCCGGCGGCCTCGGCCAGGCGCGCGCGCTTGGCCTCGACCACCTCGCGCGGGTGGCGCAGGTGCCCCGCGACGATGGCCAGGCGGCGGCCGCGCTCGCCAAGCCAGAGCGCGACCACGCGGCGCAGGCCGGAGAGCGCGTGATCCAGGCGCTGGGCGCGTTCCTCGACCAGGCGCTGCGGTTCGGGCAGGCGCTGGCCCAGCCCCGTGACCTCGGTACGCCGACGGTCGAGCCCGCGACCCAGCGCCAGCACCAAGCGCCGACCTAGGTCGAGCGTGCGTCCCACCAGTTCGGCGCGCACGGGCACCGCCATCTCGGCCGCGGCCGTGGGCGTCGGTGCGCGCACATCTGCCGCGAAGTCGATCAGGGTCGTGTCAGTCTCGTGACCGATGGCCGAGATCAGCGGGATGGCCGAGGCGGCGGCCGCGCGCACCACGACCTCCTCGTTGAAGGCCCATAGGTCTTCGATCGAGCCGCCGCCGCGCGCCACGATGATGACATCGGGGCGCGACACGGGCCCGCCGGGCGCCAGGGCGTTGAAGCCGTCGATGGCGCGCGCCACCTGCAGAGCCGCGCCCTCGCCCTGCACCAGCACCGGCCAGACCAGGACCCGGCGCGGGAAGCGGTCGGCCAGCCGGTGCAGGATGTCGCGGATCACCGCCCCGGTCGGCGAGGTGACGACGCCGATCACCTCGGGCAGGAAGGGCAGCGGTTTGCGGCGCGTTGGGTCGAACAGGCCCTCGGCGTCCAGCTTCTTCCGCCGGTCCTCGAGCAGCGCGAGCCAGGCGCCGATGCCGGCCGCCTCCATCGCCTCGACGATGATCTGGTACTTCGACCGCTCGCCGTAGGTGGTGATGCGCCCGGTGGCGACCACCTCGAGCCCGTCCTCGGGCCGGATCGCCAGGCGCTGGGCGACGTTGCGGAAGCACGCGGCGTCCAGCACCGCCTTGCCCTCGGTGTCCTTGAGCGCGAAGTAGAGGTGGCCCGAGGTGTGGCGCTTGAAACCCGAGATCTCGCCGCGCACGCGCACGCGGCCGAAGCGGTCCTCGACCGTGCGCTTCAGCACGTTCGACAGTTCGCCGACCGTGTACTCGGGGACGTTCGCGAATGCTTCGGCCATCGTTCGCCCGAAGGCTATGATACGAACGGCGGGACCGAAAGGGGGATCGGATGCGGGTATTGGTGGTCGGCGGCGGCGGACGCGAACACGCGCTGTGCTGGGCGATCGCGGCGTCGCCGCTGTGCGACGCGCTTTACTGCGCGCCAGGCAACGCAGGCATCGCCGACGTGGCCACCTGCGCCGCTGTCGGCGCCGAGGACATCGACGGTCTCGTCGCGCTGGCCCACGACCAGGCCATCGACTTCGTCGTGGTCGGCCCCGAGGCGCCGCTGGTCGCGGGCCTGGTCGATCGGCTCGAGGCCGCCGGCATACGCGCGTTGGGGCCCAACGCCGCCGCGGCGCGGCTGGAAGGCTCCAAGGCGTTCATGAAGGACCTGTGCGCGCGCCACGGCATTCCGACCGCGGCCTACGCGACCTTCGACGATCCGGGCCTGGCCAAGGCCTGGGTCGAGGAACGCGGCCGAGCCTTCGTGGTCAAGGCCGACGGGCTCGCCGCCGGCAAGGGCGTGGTGGTGGCTGCCTCGGTCGAGGAGACCCGGGCGGCGATCGACGAGCTGCGCCAGGGGCTGGGCGGGGCCGCCGCGCGCGTCGTGCTCGAGGAACGGCTGATCGGCCAGGAAGCGAGCTTCCACTGCCTGGTCGACAGCGTCCACGTGCTGCCGCTCGCCACCGCCCAGGACCACAAGGCCGCCGGCGACGGCGACACCGGCCCTAACACCGGCGGCATGGGCGCCTATTCGCCGGCGCCCGTCATGGATGCCGCCATGACCCGCGACGTGCTGGACCGCATCGTGCGCCCGACCGTCGCCGCCATGGCGGCCGAGGGCGCGCCCTTCCGCGGCGTCCTGTTCGCCGGGCTGATGATCACGGCCGAGGGGCCGAAATTGCTAGAATACAACACCCGCTTCGGCGACCCGGAATGCCAGGTGCTGCTGACGCGGCTGAAGTCCGACCTGCTGCCGGCGCTGCTCGCCACGCGCGACGGCGAGCTCGGGCACCTGGACCTGCGCTGGCACGACGCGGCGGCCGTATGCGTGGTCATGGCGACGCGCGGCTACCCCGGCGCCTACCCGAAGGGCGAGCCGATCGGCGGGCTCGATGCCGCCGGCGCGGTCGAGGGCGTCACCGTCTTCCACGCCGGCACGGCGTGGAAGGACGGCGCCATCGTCGCCAACGGCGGACGCGTCCTGGGCATCACCGCGCTGGCGCCGACCATCGCGGATACGCGCGAGCGCGCCTACCAGGCGGTCGACCGCGTCCAATGGCCCGGCGGCTTCTGTCGCCGCGACATCGGCTGGCGCGCGGTGGGACGCGGCTGACAGAGCGGCCCCGACCGGCTAGGCTCGGCCAACCCCCAGCGACAGGAGATCGCCATGACGGACGCATGCACGGTCAAGTTCGAGGGCTTCGGCCCCCAGGGCACGATGGATGCCTGGAACTCGATCAAGAAGGAAAGCCTGGCCGCCGGGAGCCCGGTGCCCGCGGACCGCGGCCACACCTACCTGGAGGTCAAGGAACTCGGCCTGTCGGCCGGCGTGTGGGATTGCACGCCGTTCACCTCGAAGGAAGGGCCCTACACGGTCAATGAGCTGATGCACGTGCTCGAGGGGACAATCACCATCGTCGAGAAGGGCGGCCGCGAGACCACGATCAAGGCCGGCGAGACCTTCATTATCCCCAAGGGGCTGGTGTGCGCGTGGAAGCAGCCCACCTACGTGCGCAAGTTCTTCGTCATTTTCGACGACGCCTCGGGCGCCAAGGCGAAGGACCCGTCGACGCTGCACGTCATCAAGGTCGACACCAAGGCGCCGCTCGGCCCCATGGAGATCGCCGACACCTCGATGTTCTTCGGCCCCGTGCCGACCCAGACGGTCAAGAGCTGGTTCGAGGACGCCAGCGGACAGCTGACCGTGGGCGTGTGGGCGACCACGCCGTTCACCCGCAAGGTGGCGCCATTCGGACGCTACGAGCTGATGCACATCCTGGAAGGCGAGGTGACAATCAGCGACGGCAAGGGCGGCGATCAGACGTTCAAGGCAGGCGACACGTTCCTGGTGCCCGAGGGCGCGCCGTGCGCCTGGTCGAACAAGGTGCCGGTCAAGAAGATCTACACGATCTTCAAGGCGCGCGCGGCGGCGGCCAACGTCGCGGCGGCCGAATAGCGCCAACCCCGGGGGCGGGCACCGGCCCCCCCCCGACGGGCCCGGAGTGCGGGCCGTGGCCATGCTTGACCGGTTCGTATGTATATAGTATACAGTATGTCCCACCTCTCAGAGAGAGGATCGCTCATGTCCGCACGACCCCGCACGTCGTTGCTAGGCGCCGGCGCCAGCCGGCGCGAACTCAACCGGGCGCTCGCCGCCGCCGGCCTCGCCATGGTCACCGTGCCGCTGGTCTCGCGCCCCGCGGCGGCCGAAGGGCTGGCCACCCACTTCACCTGGGCCGGCTACGACGATCCGGCGTTCATGGCCTCGTACCAGGCCAAGCACGGCAGCGTGCCCGATTACGCGATCTTCGGCGAGGAGGAGGAGGCGCTACAGAAGCTGCGCGCCGGCTTCACCCCCGACACCGCCGCGCCGTGCTCCTACAGCGTGCCGCGCTGGCGCGACGCCGGCGTGCTCGAGCCGATCGACACGGGCCGGCTGAAGAACTGGCCGGACTTGGTGCCCACGCTCAAGAACATCCCCGGCATGAACACCGCGAACGACGTGTGGTTCGTGCCCATCGACTGGGGCAACTCGACGGTGCTCTACCGCGCCGACATGGTCGACCCGGCGTACCAGACGGACCACACGTGGAAGATCCTGTGGGACGAACGCTACGCCGGCCGGCTCGGCATGTTCGATTCGATCGACGGCGCGGTGCCTGTGGCCGGCCTGGTCGCCGGCTACCGCGACGCGGCCTACGCCATGGACGACGAGCAGCTCGCGGTCGCGCGCGACCTGCTGGCCCAGCAGCGGCCATTGCTCCGCTTCTACTGGACCGACGTCTCGCTGGTCGACCAGGGCCTCGCCTCGGGCGAGCTGGTCGCCACCTACGGCTGGAACGCCTCGCTCAAGCGCATGCGCGAACAAGGGCTCGACGTGCGCATGATGACGCCCAAGGAAGGCATCCTGACCTGGGTGTGCGGCATGGTGAAGATCGCCAACGGCGCGGGCGACCGCGACGCCGCTTACGACATCATCGATTCGTTCGCCTCGCCGGAATCGGGCGCCTACGAGATGACGAACTGGGGCTACGGCCACTCGAACCTGAAGGCCTACGAGATGGTCGAGCCGGAGGTCTACGAAAGCGTCGGCATCTCGCGCGACGTGGATGGGTTCCTCTCGTCGGGCGTGTTCATCGCCGCGATGGAGCCGCAGACGCGCGAGAAGTACATCGCCATGTTCGAGGAAGTGAAGGCCGGGTACTAGGACGGCCACGAGCACTGCGATCGTGAGGGGCGAGTCGCCGACCCGCCCCTTGCCTTTTCCAGCGTCCGGTTCAACGCCGTTCGAGGAAGAAGCGGCGCAGCAGGTCGCGCGCCCGGGTGGCGTCGATGCCGTCCAGGATCTCGGGGCGATGGTGGCACGTGGGCTGGGCGAAGACGCGCGCGCCGTGGCGCACGCCGCCCATCTTGGGGTCGTCGGCGCCGTAGACCAGGCGCCGCACGCGGGCAAAACCGATGGCAGCCGCGCACATGGCGCAAGGTTCCAGCGTCACGTAGAGATCGCAATCGGGCAGGCGCGGTTGCCCACACACCGCGCACGCCGCGCGCAGCGCCAGCATCTCGGCGTGAGCCGTGGGATCGGCCAGTTCGACCGTGCGGTTGCCGGCGCGCGCCAGGATCGCGCCGCTGGCGCCATCGACCACGACGCAGCCCACCGGCACCTCGCCGCGCGCGAACGCCGCCTCGGCCTCCTCAAACGCCGCCGCCATGGGACCCACCATGGCGCGACCGTGCGGCGGCGCGACGGCGCCGGTCAAGCGGCGAAGGGTTGCGCGCCGCCCGGCCTTGCGCCAAAGATCGCCGCGCCAACCCAGGACAGCAACCCATGACCCGCCCGGCCGTCATCACCGTCGCCATCACCGGCTCGGTGCCCACCAAGGCGCAGAACCCGGCGGTGCCGGTGGTCCCCGCCGAGCAGATCGAATCGACCCACGCCGCTTACGAGGCCGGTGCCGCGCTGGTGCACATCCACGTGCGCGACAAGGACCAGAAGCCGTCGTCCGACCCGGTCCTGTTCGCCGAGGTGCAGGCCGGCGTGCGCAAGCACTGCCCAGGCATGATCGTGCAGTTCTCGACCGGCGGGCGCGGGCGCGACGCGGCGGCGCGCGGCAGCGCGCTCTCGCTCAAGCCCGACATGGCCTCGTTGGCCACCGGCTCGGTCAACTTCCCGACCATGATCTACGAGAACCACCCGGCCCTGATCGACGAGCTGGCCGGCACGATGATCGCCAACGGCATCAAGCCCGAGGTTGAGGTGTTCGACCTGGCCATGCTGTACAACGCGCGTGCCCTGGCCGACCGCGGCCTCCTGCAGACGCCGGCCCACGTGCAATTCGTCATGGGCATCTGTGGCGCGCTGCCGGCGCGGCGCCGGGTGCTCGAGTTCCTGGTGGCCGAGCTGCGCGACGTGCTGCCCGGCGCCACCTGGACCGCCGCCGGCATCGGCCGGCACCAGGCCGAGGTCGCCGGCTGGGCGCTCGAACTCGGCGGCCACGTGCGCACCGGGCTCGAGGATAACGTGCGCTTCGACGCGACGCGCTTGGCCGCCAGCAACGCCGAGCTGGTCTCGCTGGCGGCCGAACTCGCCGCGCGCCACGATGCGCGGCCCGCCAACTGCGCCGAGGCGCGCGCCATCCTCGGGCTCAAGGCCGCCTGACATGCCGCGCCCGCTGATCGGCCTGACCCTCGATTCCGAGGAACCGGGCGGCTATTCCAGATTCCCGTGGTACGCGCTGCGCCGCAACTACTTCGCCGCGGTGGCGGCGGCCGGCGGCCTGCCGGTGGCGCTGCCCCACGACCCCGACTTGGCCGAGGCGTACCTGGCGCGCCTCGACGGCCTTGTCGTCACCGGCGGCGCCTTCGACGTGGACCCGGCCCTGTTCGGCGCAGGCGAGCGCCACACCACGGTCACCACCAAGGACGGGCGCACGGCGTTCGAGCTGGCCGCGACGAAGGGCGCGCTGTCGCTCGACCTGCCGTTGCTCGGCATCTGCGGCGGCCAGCAACTGCTGGCGGTGGCGCTGGGCGGCACGCTGATCCAGAACATCCCCGACGCGGTGCCGGACGCGCTCGCCCACGAACAACCCAACCCGCGCGACCAGCCCGGCCACTCGGTCGCCATCGCGCCGGGCACGCTGTTGCGCCGCGTGGTCGGCGTGGGCGAACTGGCGGTCAACTCGGCGCACCATCAGGCGGTGGCCACCGTGCCGGCCGGCGTCCTGGTCAACGCCACGGCACCCGACGGCGTGATCGAAGGGATTGAGACGCCGTCCGCGACCTGGTGCATCGGCGTGCAATGGCACCCGGAGTTCGAACTCAGCGCCGGGGATCGCGCCCTGTTCACGGCGTTCGTCAGGGCCGCCGGTGGCGGCTGAAGCGCCGTGCGGCCAGCGCATCGCCAAGCTGCTGGCGCGCGCTGGGCTGGGCTCGCGGCGCGCTGTAGAACGCTGGATCGCCGAGGGCCGCGTCGCGGTGAAGGGGCGCGTGCTGGATACTCCCGCCGTGTTGCTCGACGACCTGGACGGCGTCACGGTCGACGGCCGGCCGGTGGAGGGCGCCGCGCCGACCCGGCTCTGGCGCTATCACAAGCCGCGCGGGCTCCTGGTCTCGCACCGCGACGACCGCGGCCGGCCCACCGTGTTCGACGCCCTGCCCGAGGATCTGCCGCGCGTCGTCTCGGTCGGCCGCCTCGATCTCAACTCCGAGGGCCTGCTGCTGCTGACCAACGACGGCGCGCTGGCGCGCTGGCTCGAACTGCCCTCGACCGGCTGGGTGCGGCGCTACCGCGTGCGCGTCTTCGGCGCGCCCGATCCGGCGCGGCTGGCGGCGCTGGCCCAGGGCATCACCATCGCCGGCATCGCCTACGGTGGAATCGAGGCCAAGGTCGACCGGCGGCAGGGCGACAACGCCTGGCTGACCGTGTCCTTACGCGAGGGCAAGAACCGCGAGGTGCGCCGCGTGCTCGAGCATCTGGGGCACCGGGTCAGCCGGCTGATCCGCGTGTCCTACGGTCCGTTCCAGCTAGGCGAGCTGGCGCCCGGCTCGGCGCGCGCCGTGCCGCCCCGCGTGCTGCGCGACCAGCTTGGGACGAGCGCTGGCGCGGAGGCCGCGGGTGCGCGTCGTCGGCGGCCGGCATAGGGGGCGGCGGCTGGTGACGCCGCCCGGCCTCGCGGTGCGCCCGACCGCGGACCGCGTGCGCGAGGCGCTGTTCAACATCCTGGCGCACGGCGGTCACGTGCCCGGCGGGCTCGTGGGCGCGCGGGTGCTCGACTTGTTCGCCGGCACCGGCGCGCTCGGGCTCGAGGCGCTGAGCCGGCGCGCCGGCCACGTGGTGTTCATCGAGCACGACCGCGCCGCGCTGCGCGCGCTCGAACGCAACATCCAGACGCTGCGCGCCGGAACCGAGGTTACGGTGCTGGCGCGCGACGCGACGCTACCGGGGGGGCGCGTCGGCCCGCCGGCGGCGCTGGCCTTCCTCGACCCACCCTACCGCCAGGGCCTCGTCGCGCCCGCCCTCGCGGCGCTGGCCGCCGGCGCTTGGCTGGCGCCGGGCGCGCTCGCCGTGGTTGAGGTCGGCGCGCGCGAGGACGTGGCGCCGCCCGCCGGCTACACCGTGCTCGATCGGCGGCGTTACGGCGCCACGGCGCTCGTCTTCCTGCGTCGTGACGCCGACGCGCCCCAGTCCGCCAGCGAGGATCCGTCATGACGCCCGACCTGCCCGTTGCCGAACGCTGGTTCTCGTTCCGCCGCGTCGACGACGCGATCACGCTGATCTGGGAACCCCACACCGTCTCGCTCGTGCGCTGCAACATCTGGCACGTGCGCGGACGCGACCGCGATCTGATGATCGACACCGGCATGGGCATCGCCGGCCTGCGCCAGGCCGCTGCGCACCTGCTGGAGAAGCCGGTGACGGCCGTCGCCACCCACACCCACCTAGATCACATCGGTTCGCTGCACGAGTTCGACGAGCCGATCACCGCTGGCTCAAGCCGATCGAGACCGACGGCTACCGGATCCCGGCGCTGTTCGTCACCGCGCTGCCGCACGCCGGCTACGACCCGGCCGGCTGCGGCGTGCCGGGCGCCGCGCCGACCCGTGTCGTCGAAGACGGCGACGTTGTCGAGACCGGCGACCGCCGGTTCCAAGTGCTGCACCTGCCCGGCCACTCGCCCGGCTCGATCGGCCTGTGGGAGGCGGCCACCAGCACGCTCTTCTCGGGCGACGCGCTCTACGACGGGCCGCTGATCGACACCGTGGAGGGCTGCGACATCGCCGCCTACGTGCGCACCATGGAGCGCCAGCGCGACCTGCCGGGGCGCGTCGTGCACGCCGGTCACGACCCCAGCTTCGGGCGCGCGCGGTTCATCGGCTATTGGAACGAAGCGCATCCCGATTGACGGCCCAGCTTCGGGCGCGCGCGGTTCATCGACCTGATCGACGGCTATCTCGACCGACGGCGGCCTCGTGGCGCCTGAACGGACCCCCGGCGCCCGCGCGGTCTCCCTCCTGGTGACCTGCGCGCTGTTCATGGAGACGCTGGACGCCTCGATCATCACCACGGCGCTGCCGGCGATCACCGCCTCGCTTGGCGAGGACCCGCTGGCGCTCAGCCTGGCCGTCACCTCCTACCTGCTGAGCCTGGCATTGTTCATCCCTGTCTCCGGCTGGGTGGCCGATCGGTTCGGCGGCCGCGCGGTGTTCCGCGCCGCGATCCTGGTGTTCACGGTCGGCTCGGTAGCGTGCGGATTGGCTGATTCCCTAGAAGCGCTCGTAGCCGCGCGGATCGTCCAAGGGATGGGCGGCGCCATGATGGTACCGGTCGGCCGACTGATTCTGCTATGCACGGTGCCCAAGGCCGGGTTGCTGCGCGCCATGGCGTTCATGACCCTGCCGGCGCTGGTTGGGCCGGTGATCGGTCCGCCGCTCGGCGGCATGATGGCGACCTACGCTTCATGGCGCTGGATCTTCTTCGTCAACGTGCCGATCGGCGTGATCGGCTTCGTCCTGGTCTCGTGGCTGATCCGCGAACGCTACGGCGCCGAGGCGCGGCCCATGGACTGGACCGGGTTCACGCTGGTCGGCACCGGGCTGGCCGGCGCCATGCTGGGGCTCGAATCGCTGGGGCGCGGCATCCTGCCCGGCGCACTGACCGCGGCCCTGCTTGGCGGCGGTATCATTGCGCTCGGCCTCTACGTGGCCCACGCGCAGCGCCACGCGCACCCGGTGATCGACCTGACGCTCATGCGCATCCCGACGTTCCGCGCCGCCATGCTGGGCGGCCTGTGTTTCCGCGTCAGTATCGGCGCAATCCCGTTCCTGTTGCCCATGATGCTGCAGCTCGGCCTCGTCCTGACGCCGTTCGCCTCGGGCCTGATCACCTTCGCCGGCGCGGCCGGCGCGCTGACCATGAAGATGCTGGCCGCGCCCATCCTGCGCCGCTTCGGCTTCCGCCGGGTGCCGCTGGTCAACACCGTGGTCAGCGGCGCCCTGCTGATGGGTTACACCCTGTTCGAGCCGACGACGGCCCATGGGCTGATCATCGTGGTGCTGCTGATCGGCGGCTTCTTCCGCTCGCTGCAGTTCACCGCGCTGAACACGCTCTGCAAAGCCGACACGCCGCCCGAACAGATGAGCCGGGCGACCGGCCTGGTCGGTGTCGCCCAGCAGGTGACCCAGAGCCTGGGCGTCGGGCTGGCCGCGATCGCGCTGCACCTGACCCTGGCCCAGGGCGACCGTTCCGTGCTCGCGGCCGACGATTTCGACCCGGCCTACATCGGAATCGGCGCGCTTTCCTTTAAATCTCCCCACTATTTCTAACGTCTGGCGCGCGATGCCGGCGCCGAGGCGAGCGGGCACCGCGGGTCTGCTGGCTGAGTTTCCCCACATTAAACTCCGTTGCATGGGGTTGATTCCCTGCGCGGGCGTTGCTACCTTCTCCGCACACGTCGTCCCCGTCGGGAGAAGCGGTCATGTGCGGCATCGCCGGCATCATGTTCAAGAAGCACGGTTCCGACGCCGAGGTCGGCAAGGCGTTGATTGAGATGCTCAATGGCTGCCAGCACCGCGGCCCCGATTCCACCGGCTTCGCGCTCTACTACGAACCGCAGGAAGGCCATTACCGCCTGCGCTTCTTCATCGGCGAGGGCGACGAGGCGGCGCGCACCGTCGCGCGCATCAAGGACAAGCTGCAGGCGCACCAGTCGCGCATCGTCGAGGAGACGACCATCGGCGTCACCTACGCCTGCGTCGTGCAGTTCCGCGGCGATCTACAGTCATTCGCCTACGACATGGAGCACGCGGCCAAGGTCTTCTCGCTGGGCGAATCACTCGACATCGTCAAGGACATCGGCGGTGCGCGCGACGTCGACAACACTTACGCGGTCGAGAAGTTCCACGGCAGCCATGGCATTGGCCATGTGCGGCTGGCCACCGAATCCGACGTCTCGCCCGACGCCTCGCACCCGTTCTGGGCCACCGGCTTCGCCGACGTGGCGATCGTGCACAACGGCCAGATCACCAACTACTGGAAGATGCGCCGCCGGCTGGAGAAGCGCGGGTTCACCTTCAACACCGACAACGACAGCGAGCTGATCGCCGTCTACCTGGCCGACAAGCTGAGCCAGGGCTGGAAGCTCGAGCAGGCGCTGGAACGCTCGATCGAGGATCTCGACGGCACGTTCTCGTTCCTGGTCTCGACCAAGGACGAGATCGGCTACGCCAAGGACCGCCTGGCGGCCAAACCCATGGTGATGTTCGAGAGCGACGACATCATCGCCATCGCCTCCGAGGAAGTGTCGCTCAACCGGCTGTTCCCCGGCCGTCCGCTCAACACCTTCGAACCGCCCCCGGGCACCTACCGCACATGGCATCGATCGACCTAGCGTCCCTTTCGGTCCGCGACGCGAACGAGCGGATCCGCGAGCTGGGCGCGGCGGGTGAGGACATCGAGGTCCTCAACCCGGACGCCCGCCATCACATCGGCGTCGGGCTCGTGCATCCAGTCACGGTGCGCGTGCGCGGCTCGGCCGGCTATTTCTGTGCCGGGCTGACCGACGGGCCGCGCTTTGTCGTCGACAACAACGTCGGCTGGGGCCTGGCCGACAACATGCTCAAGGGCTCGGTGGTGGTGAACGGCAACGCCTCGGCGATCACCGGCGTCGCCATCCGCGGCGCCGAGGTGGTGGTCAAGGGCAACGTCGGCAGCCGCGCCGGCCAGGTCATGAAGGCGGGCACGCTGCTGTGCGGCGGCAACGCCAACTTCATGGCCGGCTACATGATGTACGGCGGACGCATCGTCATCCTGGGCGATTCCGGCGACAAGGTCGGCCAGGACATGACCGGCGGCACAATCTACGTGGGCGGCCGCGTCGTGGCGCTGGGCACCGACGCCAAGCTGACCGATCTGGACGCGGCCGAGGACCAGGACCTGCGCGCCTTCCTCGACCGCTACGCGATCTCCTTCAAAGGCGCGTTCCAGAAGATCGTCAACGCCGGCAAGAACCTGCGCTACCCGCGCACCGAGCCGCGCGTGCGCGTGATCCCTTACACCGCCGCGGCGGGCCGCGACGGCTACTGGAACACTAAGGTGCACGAGGACATCGGCGTCAAGGCGCAGATCGGCCGCTACCGCATCCGTGGCTACGGCGCCGGGCGGCCGCTGCCGCACATCAACGACCTGGCGTTCCGCAAGGACCTGGCCATCGCGCCCGACGCGGCGGTGATCGACAAGGTGGGCCTGGCCATCGAGCTCGGCGGGCGCAACGGCGGCACGCCGCTCAAGCTCTCGATGCCGGTGATGATCGCGCCCATGAGCTACGGCGCGCTCAGCAAGTCGACCAAGATCGCGCTGGCCATCGCCTCGCGGCTCTCGGACATCTCCGAGAACACCGGCGAAGGCGGCATGAGCGACGAGCAGCGCGAGGCCGCCAAGCAGATCATCTACCAGTGCCTGTCGGGCCGGCTGGGCTGGAACATCCACGACATGCGCCGGGCCAACGGGCTGGAGATATACATCTCCCAGGGCGCCAAGCCGGGGCTGGGCGGCCAGCTCATGGCCAAGAAGGTGACCAAGGAGATCGCGCGCATCCGCGGCATCCCCGAAGGCATCGACCTGCGCTCGCCCTCGCGCCATCCGGACGTGCTGGGCGCCGACGATCTGGTGATCAAGGTCGAGGAGTTCCGCGAGGCGACCGGCTACCGCATCCCGGTCTCGGTCAAGCTGGGCGCCGGGCGCGTCAGCGACGACATCAAGATCGCCTACAAGGACGGCTTCGACTTCGTCGAGCTGGACGGCCTGCAGGGCTCGACCGGCGCTGCCGGCAACGAGGTGCTCGAGTACGTCGGCATCCCGACGCTCAGCGCGATCCAGGAGGCGCTGGACGCGCTGGCCAAGATCGGCGCCGCCGGCAAGATGCCGATTGTGCTGATGGGCGGCATCAAGGACGGCGTCGACGCGGCCAAGGCGCTGGCGCTGGGCGCCAGCGCGGTCGCGGTCGGCACCGGCGCGATCATCGCGGGCGGCTGCATCGCCTGCCTGCAGTGCCACGTCGGCCAGTGCGTGGTCGGCATCGCCACCCAGGACCCGCAGCACGAGCGGCGCTACAACGTCCCCGTCGAGGCGCACAACATCCACCGCTACCTGGAATCGGTGCGCTGGCAGCTCGCGGCCGTGACCCGCGCGCTTGGCCACGACCATGTGCGCCAGCTCAGCCGCGACGACCTGGTCGCGCTGACGCCCGAGGCCGCGGCGATCACGCGCCTGCCCTACGAACCCGGCTGCCGCGCCGGCGTCTGAACCCTCGCCCTTCCCGGCTCCTGTCATGACCGAGACGAACGTCTACGACATCCACCGCATCAATCCGGGGCCGTCGCCCGCCGTCTACCCCGACGACGTGACCGACAAGCACTTCGTGCCGGCGCCGTGCCAGGTGGCGTGCCCGGTCGGTACCGACGCGCCGTCCTATCTGGCCTACATCTGGGAAGGTAAGGTCGAGGAAGCGTTCGAGGCGATCACCGCGACCAACCCGTTCAGCTCGATCTGCGGGCGCGTGTGCGACGCGCCGTGCGAACCGGCGTGCCGGCGCACCGACAGCGACGGCCCGATCGCGATCCGCAACCTGAAGCGTTACGTCATGGACAGGCTGGGGCGGACGCACCGCCTGCCCGTCGTCCCCGTGACGCGCAAGCAGACGGTCGGCATCGTCGGCTCCGGCCCGGCCGGGCTGACCGCCGCCCAGGATCTGGCCGAGGCCGGGTTCGCGGTCCACGTCTACGAGATGAACGACCGGCCGGGCGGCATGATGACATGGGGCATCCCGGCGTTCCGCCTACCCGCCGGCGTCATTGACGAGGATCTCGACCGGATGCTCGCCCACTGCCCGGGCATCACGCTGCACCTCAACACCGCGCTCGGGCGCGACGTGACCCTGGACGCGCTCAAGGCGCGCCACGACGCCGTGCTGCTGACCATCGGCGCGTGGTGGGGCAAGGCCATGGACATCCCCGGCGCCGCCGACGCGCGCATCGTCGACGGCGTCGGCTTCCTGCGCCGGGTCAACGGCGGCGAACGCCCGCCCATGCCCGAAACTGTGGTGGTCGTGGGCGGCGGCGACGTCGCCATGGACGCCTGCCGCGTGGCGCGCCGGCTGCCCGGCTGCAAGGAAGTCAAGGTGCTCTACCGGCGCGGGCCGCACGAGCTTCCCGCGCGCAAGGACGAGCTTCACGGCGCGGTCAAGGAAGGCATCGAGATCATCTACAACACCGTCCCCGTGGCGGTGACCGCCGGCAACGACTTCGGCGTGCGCTGCGTGCGCACGCGCATGGGCGCGCCCGGCCCCGACGGCCGCCGCCAGCCCGAGGTGGTGTCGGGCAGCGACCACGACATCCCCTGCGGCCTGGTCATCGTCGCAGTCGGCCAGAAGGGCGACAATGAGGATTTGCGCGCGCGCGGCCTGATGGCGGGCGATCGCGTGCGCGCCGACTTCGCCACCATGCGCACGGCGGATCCCAAGGTGTTCGCCGCCGGCGACGGCGCCTTCGGCGGTTCGACCATCGTCATGGCCATGATGCACGGCCACCGCGCCGCCTATTTCATCCAGGCGCACCTGGATGGCCGCGCCGACCCGCTGCCCTACCGCACGCCGTTCCACACCCGGCGCGTGCCCATCGCCCAGGATGCCAACTGGGAGGTCTACCCGCGCCACGACCAGGCGTTCCACGGGCTGGGCCACAACCCCGGCGCGTTCCCCGAGATCGAATCGACCTACGACGCGGTCACCGCCAAGGCCGAGGCCGCGCGCTGCTACCGCTGCGACGCCGAGACCGGCGCCTCCGACTACAGCGTGCGCACGCGCGAGGACATCTTCGTCATGGCGCGCACCGAACCGGCCGACGGCGCGACTCAGGCCGCCATGCTGGCCAAACGGCTCGCCTCGCGCGAGGACCCGTTCGGCCCCGGCCACAAGCCGACGCTGGACGACCTAGTGTTCCTGCCGGCCAACCTGTCGCGCCTGGTGATCGATCCCTACCGCGACGCGTGCAACGTGGCGCGGCCGCTAGCGGCGCGCGTGGCGCTGGCCGCGCCGTTCGTGGTCGCCGGCCTGGATGACGCGGGTGCCGAGGCGTTCGACGCGATCATGCAGGGCGTCGCCGACGCGGGCATCGCGTACCTGGGCCGGCGCAACCCCGGCCGCGCCGCGTGGCTACAGGTGGCGGTGGCCGGCGAGGACGCGCCTGACGGCGCGGCCGTCGGCGTTGTTTACGCCAGCCGTGGTCGCTTCGCGCCGTTCCAGCCGAAGCGCGCGCGCGACTACCAGGTGCTCGGCTTGGCGGTCGCGCGCGAGGATCTGGCGGCCGCCATCCCCTTCGCCCTCGACAAGAGCTTCGACCTGCTGGTGCTGCTGGCGGCCGGCGATCTGGCCACGCCTTGGGCAGAACTCGGCCAGTACCCCGATCTCGCCGTGCTGCGCGACGCGATCCGCATCCTGCGCGGCCTGGGGCGCGAGGAGGACATGGACCTCGTCATGCACGGCGGCGTGCGTTCGGGCACGGACGGCGCCAAGCTCGTCGCGCTCGGCGCCAACGCCGCGGCGCTCGGCGTGGCCATGGCGATCGCCGCCGGCGGCCACGACGACGGCGCCAAGGTCCGCTTCTACGGCGACCTGAGCCCGGCAGACCGCACCGATCGCGCGCTCTCGTTCATCAAGGCGCTCACCGCCGAGGCCTCGATCATGGCGCGCTGCACCGGCAAGACCGACGTGCACAACCTGGAGCCCGAGGATCTCGCCGCGATCACCCTGGCGACCGCGCGCGCCACGGGCATCGCGCTGGCCGGCACCGACGTGGTTCCCGACGCGGCCGAGTAGCCGTCCGCCCTGAGGTGGCCGCCGAGCGGCCCAGGAAGGGCAGGCAGGGACCAGCACCGCGCGGGCCCGATCTTGTGCGCCGGTTCGTTCCCTGAGACTGTGAGCGCCTCTCGCGGGGGGGGGCGGGCATGCTGTCGGCGGTGCGGCCGGTCGTCCAGGTGCTGCTGGCGGTCGTCTTCATGGAAGGCGGTCTCGGCATCCTGTCGCCCTTGGCCTCGCTGGAGATGGCCCGGCGCGATGTGCCGAACGAGGTGATCGGCCTGGTCACCTCGGCCTACTTCGTCGGGTTCCTGGCCGGCACGCTCACCGGCCACCGCATCATCGACCGCGCTGGGCACATCCGCGCCTTCGCGATGTTCGCTGCGCTGGCCGCCAACACCGCGTTCGCCCATCTGATCCTCACCGATCCCTATTCGTGGATCGGCCTGCGCGCGGTGCTGGGTTACGCCTTCGCCGGCCTGTTCGTCATCGTCGAGAGCTGGCTGAACGACAAGGCGACGGAGGACACGCGCGGGCGGATCTTCGCGCTGTACATAGTGGTGTCGTTGGCCGCCACCAACGTCAGCCCGCTGGCGCTGCACTTCGAGGAACGGCTCGGCGTCACCATCCTGTTCGGCCTGGTGGCCATGCTGCTGACCACGGCGCTGGTGCCCATGGCCCTGACCCGCGTCGGCAACCCCGAGATCGGCTATCGCGCGCACTTCGGTATCATCCGCTTGCTCTCCATTTCACCCTCGGGCGTCGTGACGTGCTTCGGCACCGGCCTGGTCATGACGGCGTTCAACGGTCTGTTGTCGGCCTACACGGAACGCGGCGGTTTCAGCACCTCGCAGCTCGCGATCATCTAAAGCGCCTCGACCGTCGCCGGGCTGCTCATCCAGTACCCGGTGGGCATGGTGGCGGATCACCTGGGTCGCCGGCCGCTGATGGTCGCGTGCTCGGGCGGCGGCGCCAAGTTGGCCGCCACGGTCGTGCTGCTCGACGCGCCGCCGTTCCTGCTGTTGCTCGGGCTCCTGTTCGTGCTCGAAGGCGTCACCGCGCCGCTCTACGCGCCGGGCGTCGGCCAGACCAACGACTACATCGAGCGCTAGGACTTCGTCGCCGCCAGCGCCGGCCTGCTGTTCGCGTGGGGCGTCGGCGCGGTCGCCGGCCCGATGGTCGCCGGCCTAGTCATGAACGGTCTGGGCGACCGCGGCCTGTTCTGGTTCATGGCGGCGGGGCTCGGCGCGGTCGCGCTGTTCCTGCTGATCCCCATGGCCATCCGCCGCGCCAAGAGAGCGCGCGAGCAGGGTGACTACGTGGCCGTGCCGCTGCCCCCCGGCACCTACGGCGCACCCGAGATGGATCCGCGCGCCCCGCCCGAACACCATCCCCACAAGCTGCCTGACGAGTGAGCGGCTCGAACCCAGCGCCGTTCGACGCGGCGGTCGTGATCCCGACCGTCCTGCGCCCGACGCTCGAACGCGCCGTGCGCTCGGTGTTCGCCCAGGACTTCGACGGGCGTGTCCAGATCCTGATCGGCATCGACAAGCGCGCCGGCGATCCGGCCGTGCTCGACGGCCTCGCACGGGCGTGCCCGCCGCGCATGGCCGTGACGGTCGTCGACCCCGGCTACTCCACGGCGTGCGTCAACGGCGGCCTGATCGACGTGCGCTGCGGCGGCAGCCTGCGTTCGGCCCTGAGCATCCCCGCCCACAGCCGCTTTGTCGCCTACCTCGACGACGACAATTGGTACGCGCCGGACCATCTGTCGAGCCTCGTGGCCGCGATCGCCGATCACGGCTGGGCGTGGTCGCGGCGGCGCTTCTTCGACGCGGCCACCGGCGCGGACCTGGGCGAGGACCGCTGGTATTCGGTCGGGCCCGACACGGGCGCGTTCGCCGCGCGCGGCGGCTTGGTGGATACCAATTGCCTGCTGATCGACACGCTGCGCTGCGCCGATGTGCTGTGGCGCTGGTCGCAGCCCGCAGGACCGGGCGGCGAGTGGGAGCACCGCACGGTCCTGCGTGGGCTGGTCGCGGCCGAGCCCGGGCGCGGCACCGGGCGGGCCACGGTCCACTACGGCGTGGACCGCGCGCGCCAGGCGCTGCTGGCGGCACGCATGGTGGGGCCGCCGGCGATAGCGTGGCGACCGTGATGCTGGCGCGCGCCGCGCGCGCGGCGGGGCTCGATGCGGTCGTGGCTGCGCTCGATGGCTGGCCGGCGGACGATGCGCGCGAGTTTGCCACATTCCTCGACCGCGTGCGCGGTGCCGGTGTCGCCGGATCGGTCCGTACCCTCGGGCTCGCGCCCCGCGACGCGCTCGATCTTCTTGCGCGACGTGGCGTCATGGCCGACGTGGCGCACGTCGCTCACCGACCCGATGGCCTTAACGAGGAGCGCCTGCACGATCACTTGCGCGCGGCGTGGCGCGTGGTGCGCCCCGGCGGCGCGCTCTTGGTCGATGCCTACACCCTGACCAACGACGCCTCGCTGCGTGGCATCGGCCGGTTCGCCGCAGCGCGCGGCCTGACCGTCCACACTGCCGGGCCAGAACGGGTGTTCGTGCTGGTCAAGCCGTGACCGGGCGAGGATCGAGCGCCACCTTCTCAGGGGAATGGACCCTTGCTCCTCTGTCATTCCCGGGCGCCGCGCGAGCGGCGAACCGGGAATCCAGAGCAACCGCCCGGTCCGTCGTCCCTGGGTCCCCGGTTCCGGCCTTCGGCCGGCCCAGGGATGACGGGGGGGAATCCCGGCAACCTTGGGAGTGGCCTATCCCGCACGCACGGCGGCCACGTGGCCGGCGAACACCGGGTCCGCCATCAGCGCCTTGCAGCGCACGAAGCGGTTGTTGGCGTAGGCCCAGAAATCGTCGACCGGGTTCTTGTTGGCGTCCTGGATCAGACCCCACAGGGTCCACAACAGGTCGCACATCGCCTTGTAGATGACCACGCACCCGGTATCGAACGCGCTGGGCGTAGTGCCGAAATAGGCGCGCAGCATCTCCTGGTCCTGGGCCGGACCGAAGCCGGCCTCGACCGACAGGTCGCCCAGATCCCACATGGGATGGTTCATGCCGGAATACTCCCAGTCGACGATCCACATGCGCGCCCCGTCGTCCAGGAAGTTCTCGCACAGCGGATCGCAATGGCAGGGTGCCAGCGGCACCGGATGGGCGGCCAGCGCGGCGCGCACGCCCTCGGCCTCGCGCACCACGTCGTGATAGCCGTCGGGCAGACGCGCGCCGAGCTTGGCCAGGTGCGCGAGATAGCCATCGATTATGCTGAACAGCTCGAAGCGGAACGCGAACGCCACGCCCGACCGATGCAGGTCGCGGAACGCCCGACCCGCGCGTGTCGGCGCCCCCGGCGTGGTCGGGAACGTGGCCGGTGTCATGGTAGTGATGCCGTCGATGAAGCGCGTCACCATCAGGCCGTCGGACTCGTCGAAGAACAGCACCTCGGGGCTGACACCCGCCGTGGCGGCGGCGCGGGCGTTGACCACCTCGACCTTGCGGTCGATGTAGGCCTCGGTGCCCTTGCCCGGCACGCGCAGGCACCAGCGCGCGCCGTCGGCCTCCAGCCGGTAGACCCGGTTGGTCAGGCTGCCGAGCCGCGTGACCGCGACGCGCCGGCCGTAGGCCTCGATCTCGAAGTCAGCGTGGCGCACCTCCTCGCGCGGCAGGTAGCCGAACGCAATGGCCCGGCCGACGGTGTAGCCGTAGCCCGCGCTTGTGGTGGTGCCCAGCACGCGTCCGTCTCGCACGATCGCCTCGCCCCCGATCACCGGCGCGTCGGGCTCCAGCGTGAACGAGCACAGCACGCGGCGTGGCCCTTCGGCGCGCAGGCGTGCGAGCGCCGCACGGCCCACGAACTCGCCCTTGTCCAGCGCGACGCAGAAGCCGAGTCCTGCCTCGTAGGGGTTCACGTCGGGGCTCAGCTCGGCGCTCCAGTAGAGGTAGCCCTTCTCCAGGCGCAGGCTCTCGATCGCGCGATAGCCCGCGTCGGCGATGCCGAAGGGCGCACCGGCGGCGCACAAGGCGTCGTGCAGGTGCAGCGCAACCTCGACGGGCACGTAGATCTCGTAGCCGCGCTCGCCCACATAGCCGATACGGGCGGCGAGGGCGCGCGCCGAACCCAGCGTCAGCGTGCGCGCCGCGCGGAACGGCAGCGCCGCATCGTCGACCGGTTCCTCGGCCACGCGTGCCAGCACCTCGCGCGAGCGCGGCCCGCACAGGTTGATCACGGCAAGAGCGCCGCTGACGTCGCGCAGACTCACCGTGCCGTCGCGCGGCATGTGGGCCGTCAGCCATGCGCGGTCGCGTACGCCGAAGCCCGCGCCGGTCACGACCATGAAGCGGTCTTCCTCCAGCCGCATGACCGTCAGGTCGGCCTCGATGCCGCCGCGCTCGTTGCACAACTGGGTGTAGACGACGTTGCGGCCGTCGGTCGCGGCCACGTCGTTGGCCGCCACGCGCTGCAGGAAGCCGAGCGCGCCGGGCCCCGCCACCTCGAACTTGGTGAACGAGGTCTGGTCGATCAGGGCGACGCGCTCGCGCACCGCGCGGTGTTCGGCGCCCACGGCGTCGAACCAGTTGGGCCGGCCCTCAAACGACGGGCGGTCGTGGGCCTCGACGGCGCCGGATGGATCGCGCGCGGCGAACCAGTTGTGCCGCTCCCAGCCGAACTTGGCGCCGCACACGGCGCCGTGCGCCGCCAGCGCGCCGTGCAGCGGGCTCAGGCGCACGTCGCGCGCGCTCTCCATTTCCTCGTTGGGCCAGTGGATCGCGTAGTAGCGGCCGTACGCCTCGACCGCGCGCGCCTCCAGGAACCATCGCCCGGCGTGCAGCGGGCCGAAGCGGCGCGCGTCGAACGACCACAGGTCCATGCCCGGATCGCCATCGACGATCCAGTTGGCCATGGCCAGCCCGGCGCCGCCCGACGCGGCGATGCCGGCGGTGAAGCCGCACGCCACGAACACGTTGTCGCGCTCGGGCGCCAGACCCATGATCGGCTCGCCGTCGGCGGACACCGGTATGGGCCCGTTGATCAGGGTCTGCACGCCGGCCTCGTCGATGGCCGGGACCCGCGTGGCCGCCCCCTGGGCGATCGCGGCGAAGCGGTCGAAATCGCTGTCGAACAGGGTGCGGCCGAAGGCGAACGGCGGGTCCTGATCGAAGCACGGTGGCGCGTCGTGCTCCCAGCCGCCGAAGGCGAAGCCGCCCACGTCGGGCTTCAGATAGACGTTGTGGTCCGGGTCGCGCAGGGTCGGGATCGTCGAGGGCACCTTCAAGCTCTTGCCGGTCACCAGGTACTGGTGCTGCACCACGCCGGCGGCCAGCGCGACGCCCAGCAGCGCGCCGACCTTGCGCGCCCACAGACCGGCGCACACGACGACCGTCTCGCAGCGGATCGTGCCGTCGTCGGTGACCAGCGCCGTGACGCGCCGCCCCGCCGTCTCGGCGCCCGTCACGGCGACGCCTTCCAGGATGCGCACGCCGCCGGCGCGCGCGCCCTTCGCATAGGCCTGGGTCAGGCCATTGGGATCGACGTAGCCGTCGGACGGGATGAACACCGCGCCGACGATGCCCTCGGTCGCCAGATAGGGGAACAGGCGCTTAGCCTCGGCGACCGCGACCTCGTGCGCCTCGAAGCCGAACGAGCGCGCCTGGCTGAGCGAGCGGCAGATCTCGCTCCAACGTTCGGGGCTCGAGGCCAAGCGCAGCGAGCCCACCTTGCGTTAGTCGATCGCCTGGCCGGTCTCGGCCTCGAGCCGGTCGAACACGGCGACGCTGTCCTCCATCAGGCGCGTCAGGTTGCGCTTGCCGCGCAATTGGCCGACCAGGCCCGCGGCGTGCCACGTGGCGCCGTGGGTCAGCGCCGCCTTCTCGACCAGCAGCACGTCACGCTCGCCCCGGCGCGCCAGATGGTAGGCGACCGAGCAGCCGACGGCGCCGCCGCCGATGATGACGATCCTCGCCTGCCTGTCGGTCACGGCCCCTCGCCCCCGGTTCCGGCCCTTCTAGAGCAAGCCGTCGCGGGAATCGAGCGCGGCCGTGGGCAGGGTCGCGCGGCTCGGCTATAGTGGCGGGACTGCCCACCGGCTCAGAGGATCCAGGCCGGATGACCGTGATCGCCGTGCTCGACACGGCCCTGCTGCTGGGCGCCCTGCTGGGCCTCGCGGGCATTCTGTCGAGCCTGGTCGCGCGGCGGTTCGGCGCGCCGCTGCTGTTCCTATTCCTGATCGTCGGCATGGTCGCCGGCGAGGACGGGCCGGGCGGCATCGTGTTCAACGACATGAGCCTGACCTATCTAGTCGGCTCGGCGGCGCTGGCGATCATCCTGTTCGACGGCGGCCTGCGCACCAAGATGGCGCAGTTCCGCGGCGTCCTGGTCCCGGCGCTCGGGCTGGCCACGGTCGGCGTCGGGGTCACGGGCGCGCTGGTCGGCGCGTTCGCCGTGTGGGTCTTCGACCTCGGCTGGATCGAGGCGCTGCTCCTGGGCGCCATCGTCGCGTCGACCGACGCGGCCGCCGTCTTGTTCCTGCTCCACGCCGGCGGCTTGCGGCTGACGCGCCGAGTGGGCGCCGTGCTCGAGATCGAATCCGCCACCAACGATCCGTTCGCCGTGTTCCTAGTCGTGCTGCTGACCGAGCTGATCCTGGCCGGCGGCGATCCGGCGTCGGGCGCGTTGGCGTTCCTGGCGCGCCAGGGCCTGATCGGCACGGCGGTGGGCCTGGGCGGCGGCTTCGCGCTGGTCTGGCTGCTCAACCGGCTCGACCTGCCCGCGGGCCTGCACCCGCTGCTCGCGCTGGCCGGCGTCGTGACCCTGTTTGGCCTGGCCGCGGCGGCCCACGGCAGCGGCTTCCTGGCGGTCTACCTGGCCGGTCTCGTGGTGGGCAACCGACCGGTCAAGGGCTTCCCGGCGATCCTCAGCCTGCACCAGGGCCTCACATGGCTCAGCCAGATCGTCATGTTCCTGGTGCTCGGCCTCTTGGTCACGCCGACGACCCTGATCGACTACGCCCTGCCGGGCGTGGCGATCGCCCTGTTCCTGATCGTGCTCGCGCGCCCCGTCGCGGTGGCGCTGTGTCTGCTGCCGTTCCGCTTCAGTCTGCGCGAGTGGGGCTTCGTCACCTGGGTCGGCCTGCGCGGCGCGGTCAGCATCTACCTAGCGGCGATCCCGACGCTCGCCGCCGTGCCGGGCGCCGAGGCCTACTTCAACGTGGCGTTCTTCGTGGTGCTGGTGTCGCTGGTGGTGCAGGGCTGGTCGATCCGGCCCGCCGCGCGCGCGCTGGGCGTGGCGCTGGCCGGCAGCGAGCCCGAGGTCAGCCGGGTCGAGCTGGACATCCCCGGCCAGACGGGGCGGGAGCTGGTAGGCTATCCGGTGCGGCGCGGCTCCGTGGTCGAGGCGCGCGGTGCGCTCCCCTCGGACACGCGCCTGGTGCTGGCCGTGCGCAACGGCCAGGTGCTGGACCCGGCGACGGCGTGCCGGCCCGGCGCCGGCGATTACGTCTACCTGCTGGCCGCGCCGGAACGCGTGCACCGGCTCGACCGGCTGTTCGCCGAGGGCGGCGCAGCCGAGCCCGACGGTGGTGAGTTCGCGGTCAACGGCACGACGCGGCTCGGCGCGCTGGCCGAGCTCTACGGCCTCGCGGTGCCCGAGGCCGAGCGACACCTGACGGTCGCCGACTTCCTGGCCGAGCGGCTCGAGGACGCGCCCGAGCTCGGCGACGCCGTGACCATCGGGCCTATCGACCTGGTGGTACGCGGCCTGGAGGGCGGCACGGTCACGCGCGCCGGCTTGCACCTGCCGGAAGGCTCGGCGTGGGAACGCGCGACGCTGCGGCTGCGCCGCGCGGCCGCCGTGCTACGCAGCGCGTGGCGTCGACTGCGGTCGACTACTTTGTGACGATGTTGCGCTCGGGCCCGAAGGGGAAACCGGTGATGTTGTCGGCGCCCGCCTTGGTCACCACCAGGATGTCGTGCTCGCGATAGCCGCCGGCGCCTGGCTGGCCGTTGGGGATGGTGATCATCGGCTCCATGGACACGACCATGTTCGGCTCGATCACGGTCTCGATGTCCTCGCGCAGCTCCAGGCCGGCCTCGCGACCGTAATAGTGGCTGAGCGTGCCGAACGAATGGCCGTAGCCGAAGGTACGCGCGTCCAGCACCCCGTGGGCACGGTAGATCTCGTTCAACGCGAGCGCGATGTCCTTGCAGCGCGCGCCCGGCCGGATCAGCTCCAGGCCGTGCCGGTGCAACTCGACGTTGATCTCCCAATAGCGGCGCGACGCCGCGTCGCAATGGTCGAAAAACAGCGTGCGCTCCAGCGCCGTGTAGTAGCCGGCGATCATGGGGAAGCAGTTCAGGCTTAGGATGTCGCCCTTGCGGATGCGCCGCGTGGTCACCGGGTTGTGCGCCCCGTCGGTGTTGATGCCCGACTGGAACCAGGTCCAGGTGTCCATGATGTCGGTGTCCGGGTAGGTGCGCGCGATCTCGCGCACCATGGCCTGGGTGGCGTGCAGGGCGACCTCGTGCTCGGGCACGCCGTCGCCGATCGCCTCGACGCACGCGGCGCCGCCCAGGTCGGCGATGCGCGCACCCTGGCGGATCAGCGCGATCTCCTCGTCCGACTTGACCATGCGCAGGCGCATGCACGGCTTGGCCACGTCTACGAGCGCCGCACCGGCCAGCGCCGCGGCCAGCTTGTCGCGGTTCTCGACGCTGATGTGGTCGGTCTCGATGCCGACCTTGCCCTTGGCCGGGATCAGCCGCTGCACCGCGCGGAAGAAGTTGTCGCGCTGCCAATCGGTGTAGGTCAGCGTCGCGCCGAAGCCGCGCCGCCATGGCTGGCCGTAGTCGATGTTGGCGACGATCGCAGTCACGTCGCGTTCGGTCACCACCAGGCCGTAGGGCCGGCCGAACGAGCAGTAGAGGAAATGATCGTAGTAGTTGACGTTGTGGTACGAGGTGAACAGGCACGCCTGGATGCCATCGGCGGCCATGTGGGCGCGCAGGTGCGCGAGCCGGCCGTTCATCTCGGCGGCCGAGAACACGGGATGGGACTTGGTCCCGTTGCGGATCGTCTTGAGGTTGTCCATCGCCGTGCTCCCGGGGTGTGGGTCCGGCCTCATACGGCGGACAGTGGCGCGGCGCAAGGGGCCGGTGTCAGCCCAGGTATCCGGCTTGGCGGTATCAGGCGACGGCGTCGGCCAGCGCGTCGGAGGCCGGGCGGGGGGGGGCATAGCCCAGCTCGCGGCCTGCCTTGTCGCTCGAAAAGTACATCATGTGGCGCGCCATGCGCAGCCCATCGAAGGTGATGAGCGGCTCGCGCAGCAGACGGCAATGCGCCAGGCCTTCGGCGACGGCCGCGGCCGGCAGTACCGACCAGTGGGGCAGGTTCACGCGCGGCGCGCGGCGCCCGACCAGCGCTGCGATCGCCGCGAGAATGGCGCTCAGCCGCAGGTTCTCGCCGCCCAGGATGTAGGTCTCGCCCCGCCGCCCTTGCTGGTGCGCCCGCAAGTGCCCCTCGGCCACGTCGTCCGCATGCACGACGTTGAGCCCGGTCTCGACAAATGAGGGCATGCGGCCGCGCGCGGCCTCGACGACCATGCGTCCCGTGGGCGTCGGCTTGGCGTCGCGCGGCCCGATCGGCGCGGTCGGCATCACGGTGACGACGTCCAGCCCGGTCGCGCGCGCCGCCACCGCGTTCGCCGCGCGGTGCTTCGAGTGCTTGTACGGCCCGATCATCTCGTGGAGTTAGGCGTTCGCCGTCTCGTCGACCGCCGCTCCTTCGTGGTCCAGGCGCAGGGTCGCCACCGTGCTTGTGTACGTGACGCGACGCACGCTGGCCTCAGCGGCGGCGCGCAACAGCGCGACCGAGCCATCGACGTTGACGCGCTCCATGGCGGCCACGTCGCGCACCCACAGTCGGTAGTCGGCGGCGACGTCGAACAACGCCGTGCAGCCGCGCGCCGCGCGCACCAGCGAGGCCGGATCGGCAAGATCGCCGGTGACGACCGCGCACGGCACGCCCTCCAGGTGCCGGCGGTCGGCGCCCGCGCGCGCCAGCACGCGCACGTCGTGCCCCGCCGCAACCAGACACCGCGGTACCGCCGAACCGACAAACCCGGTCGCTCCGGTCAGCAGCGTGGTCATCGGCCGCCTCTAGCGTTTCAGCAGCGAGCCAAGCACGCCGCGCACGATGGCGCGGCCCACCTGGCTGCCGACCGAATGGACGACGCTCTTGGCCAGCGCCTCGCCGACGCTCTGACGCCGACCGTGGCCGCCGGTCAGCAGATCGTCGAGCAGGCCGCCGTCGCGGCCCTCGGTTGCCCAGCTGTTTCGGCCGCGCGTACGCTCCGGCGCGGCATCCGTGTTCCGGTCCGTGCGCGGTGCCGCGCCATCCGGGTGGCGCCACGGGCCCGACGGGGCGGGCTTCGCACGGCCCAGGATCTCGGCGGCGGACTCCCGGTCGACCGTCTGGTCGTAGACGCCCTTCACCGGACTTGCCGCCATGACCGCCGCGCGCTCGTCTGCGCTCAGCGCGCCGATGCGCGAGGTGGGCGGCAGGATGGTGACCCGTTCGGCCACCCCTGGCGCGCCCGAAACCTTTAGAAACGACACGACACCCTCACCGACGCCGAGGTCCAGGATGGTGCGCGACAGGTCGGCGCCCGGCGCGGCGCGGAAGGTCTCGGCCACCGCGCGCACCACCTTCTGCTCCTTCGCTGTTAAGGCACGCAGGCCGTGCTGCATCCGGTTGCCGGGCTGGCCGCCCGCGGCATCGGGCACGTCCATGGGGTTCTGCGTGACGAAGTAGAGCCCGACCCCCTTCGAGCGGATCAGGCGCACGACCTGCTCGACCTTCTCGCCCAGAGCCTTCGGCGCGCCGTCGAACATGAGGTGCGACTCGTCGAAGAACACCACTAGCTTCGGCTTCGGCGCGTCGCAGATCTTGGGCAGGTTCTCGTAAAGCTCGGCCAGCAACCACAGCAGCACCGTGCTGTAGGCGCGCGAGTTCTGGATCAGGCGCGACACCGCCAGGATGTTGATGGCGCCGCGACCATCCGGCGCGTTCAGCATCAGATCCGCGATGTCCAGCATAGGCTCACCGAAGAAGGCGGCCCCGCCCTGCTCCTCAAGCGTCAGCAGCGCGCGCTGGATCGCGCCGACGCTGGCCGCCGCCACATTGCCGTAGGTGGCGGACAGTTCGGCCGCTCGTTCCGCCACGTGGGCGATCACCGCGCGAAGGTCGGCCAGGTCGATCAGCAGCAGCCCTTCGTCGTCGGCCAGGCGGAAGGCGATCTGCAGCACGCCGGCCTGCACGTCGTTGAGATCCAGCAGGCGCGCCAGCAGCAGCGGCCCCAGGTCGGAGATGGTCACGCGCAACGGATGGCCGTCCTGGCCGAACACATCCCAGACGACGACGGGAAAGCCCGCGAAGGCAAGGTCCGCGATGCCTAGGCGCTGCAACCGTTCGGTCAGCTTGGGTGAGGCGGCGCCGGGCACGGCGAGCCCGCCCAGGTCGCCCTTCACATCGGCCAGCACCACCGGCACGCCCTCGCGCGCGAAGCCCTCGGCCAGCACCTGCAGCGTCTCGGTCTTGCCAGTGCCCGTGGCGGTTGGCGCGCGCGAGCTCGAGGCGCGCGTCGCGTTCGCCGCGCCCGACCAGGATCGACGACTCCTCGATCGTCACACCGCGCCCTCCAGCCGGGCCATGTCGTCGTCGGACAGCCCGAAGTGATGGCCGATCTCGTGGATCAGGGTGTTGCGTACCAGATCCTCGAGCGCGTCTTCGCCTTCGGCCCAGGCGAGCAGGATCGGCGCGCGGTAGAGCAGGATGCGGTCGACGTCGTGGGCGACCCCCGTGACCGACTTCTGATCCAGCGACACGCCTTGGTAAAGGCCCAGCAGGTCGTAGCCGCTTTCCAGGCCCATCGACTCGATCACGTCCTCGGCGGGAAACTCCTCGATCAGGATCGCGACGCCCTGGACCAGCCGCCGGAACGCGGCCGGTAGCGCGGCGAGGGCGCCATCGGCCAGGGCGTGCAGGTCGGCGTCGCTGGGCGGCGGTCCGAAGCGCCGGGTTGTCGTCATGGGCGGGACTCTACCGAGGCTTGCCAAGTGCGCCTAGCGTGTCCACATCTACGTACGTGTTGAACACGGGCGGACAAGCCATGACGAAGGCAAGCCCGGCGCGGCTCGACGCGGCGGCCCGGGCCGAGGCCCTGGCTGCCTTGCCGGCGTGGCGCCTGGTCGAGGGCCGCGAGGCGATCCGGCGCGCATTTGCGTTCAAGGACTTCAACACCGCCTTCGGCTTCATGGCGCGTGTCGCGTTGGCGGCCGAGCGCATGAACCATCACCCGGAATGGTCGAACGTCTACGGCCGGGTCGACATCACGCTCACCAGCCACGATGTGGCTGGGCTCAGCGACCGTGACGTGCGGCTGGCACGCTTCATCGACCGGGCGGCGCGGGACCATGGCCACGAACCCTGACCCCAGGGCGACGGTGCTGCCGCGCCTGGAACGGATGCGCGACACAATCCGCCGCAACCTGCACCGCGTACCCTTTGCCGAGGACGCGCTGGCGGCCTACTTCTGCGCCATCGACCGGCGCACGCCGGCGTACGCCAAGGCGGTGTTGGCCGGCGCGCTTGGCTATTTCGTGCTGCCGACCGACGCCATTCCCGACGTGATCGTGGGGATCGGTTTCACCGACGATGCCTCGGTCATCGCGCTGGCGCTCACCACGCTCGCCCGCCACATCCGCCGCGACCACCGCGACCGCGCACGCGACCTGCTCGACCGCTGGCGCGCAGTCTGAGGCGTCGCGACCGTATCCGGCGTTCCCCAATTGTCGTCCCCGGGCCGGCCGTAGGTCGGAATCCGGGATCCAGGGGCCAGAGACGAAGCAGTTGCCCTGGGTTCCCGATTCGCCGCTTGCGCGGCGCCCGGGAACGACAGTATTGCCGATTCAACGGAACCCGACGTCAATCCCCGGCCTGGGGCGCGGTGACGGCGTTCGCCGCCGCGCGCCTGGCCATCGCCTCGCGGTGGGCGACGTAGACCGAACTGGCCAGGATGATCGCGGCGCCCAGCCAAGTCCACAGGTCGGGGCGCTCACCGAACGCCATGTAGCCGATGAACGCCACCATGGGCAGGCGCACGTAGTCGAACGGCATCAGGGCGGTGGCCTCGGCCATGGCGAAGGCGCGCGTGAACAGGTAGTGCCCGACCGACGCGAAGGTGCCGAGCAGGATCAGCCAGACCCACGCCTCCGCGCTCGGCCATTGCCAGACGAACACGGCCGGCACGAACGACACCGGCGTGATCAGCAGCACTTGGTAGAACACCAGCGTCCCCGGCGATTCCGTGTCGGTCAGCGACTTCACCAGCACGATGGAAAGCGCCATGAACGCCGAGGACGCGATCGCCGCCAGGGACGCCACTTCGAACAGCACAGCGCCGGGACGCAGGATCACCAGCACGCCGCCGAAGCCGATGGCCAACGCCACCATGCGGCGAAGCCGCAGGCGCTCCTTTAGGATCACCGCCGCGGCGACCGTCGCGAACAGCGGCGCCGTGAAGCTGAGCGACACCGCGTGATCGAGCTGCAGGTGGCCGAGCGACCAGAACCACAGCAACATCGAGATGAAGCCGATGATCGAGCGCCCCACCAGGGCACTCAGTCGGTTGGTGCGCAGCGCGCCGAAGCCGAAGCGCATCAGCCACGGCGTCATCACAAGGAGGCCGATGAAGTTGCGGAAGAACACGATCTCGAAGCTGTCGAGCTCGGCCGACAAGTGCCGGATCATCGCGTTCATCGACGCGAAGAACACGCAACTGCCGATTAGCCACAGCGCCCCGCGAACCGTGTCGTTGCCCGATGGCGCGGCGACCTTCATGGAGCGCTCAGGATAGGGTCGTGGCGCGTCCAGCGCCAGGGCCGCGATTCGCTAACGCTCCCGCGCGGCGGGGCGAGCCTGTATAACACGCGTGCACTACAAGCGACTCCTCGTGTCCGACGAACGTAATCCCTGGTCGATCCGTGGTGTATCGCGCGAGGCGCGCGCGAGGCCAAGGCCGCGCGGCGCCGGCGCATGACCATGGGCGCCTGGGTCGACTATGTGCTGGCCGCCGCCGCGAACGCCGAGCTGTCCAGCTGCGCGCCCCAGGGCGTGCCGGATTCAACCGCCACGACGTCCGAGCCCGCCGCCGACCTCGCGGGGCGTGTCGCGACCGTCAAGGAACGGGAACAGGCGCTGCGTGCCATGGTTCAGCGTGCCGCCGAGCGCACCCTGGTCCCCGCCGAGCGCACCCTGGTCCCCGCCGAGCCGGCCGCGCCCGGGCCTGACCGACGCGCTCCACGGCCTGGTCCAGCACGTCGAGATCATGCTGCGCCCCGCCGCCCAGATCGGCGCGCTGGTGCACCGGCTCGACGAAGCGGACAGTCGCCAGGTCAAGATGCTCGAACTGATGGCCCGCATGGTCGAAGCCGACCAGCGACGCGAGACGGATATGGCTAGCCTCGGCGCCACGCTCACGCGCCTCGAGGCCCGGCTCGGCGGTCCGGCGCCGGGGACGACGGCCGCACCGGCGCCCGACCTCGCACGGCTCGCCGCCTACGCCGAACGGCCGGCGCCCGAAGCGACGCCCGCCCAGGCGCTCGACTTCGCGAGCCTTACCGACCGCGCCATCGCCAGCAGCCAGCGTTCCGGCCAGCGTCCACCCGCCGGCGCGGGCGGCCTGGCCGACCGCCTGTTCGGCCCCAAGCGCACCTAGAGCGGATTCAGGGATAGCGGGGTCACCCTGTCCGTCATCCCCGGGCCGACCGCAGGCCTTAACCGGGGATTCCGCAGGACAGAGTCCGGGCAATGGCCCTGGGCCCCCGGCTCGCCGTACATGCGGCGCCCGGGGGTGACAAACGAGGCATCGCCGCCGGTCAGGCGGCGATGGCCTTGCGCGGGTCCTGGTGGGTGTAGCCCAGCGCGTCCGCCACGGCCTTGTAGGTGACCTTGCCGCGGTGGACGTTGAGCCCCTCCAGCAGATACGGGTCGTCGGCCAGGGCCTTCTTGTAGCCCTTGTTGGCCAGCGCCACCGTGAACGGCAGCGTCGCGTTGTTCAGCGCGAAGGTCGAGGTGCGCGCGACGCCACCCGGCATGTTGGCGACGCAGTAGTGGACGACGCCGTGGACGATGTAAGTCGGCTTGGCGTGGGTTGTCGCCCGGCTGGTCTCGAAGCAGCCGCCCTGGTCGATCGCCACGTCGACCAGCACCGAGCCGAGCCGCATGGCCTTGACCATCGTCTCGGTGACCAGCTTGGGCGCCGAGGCCCCTGGTACCAGCACCGCGCCGATCACCAGGTCCGCATCCAGCACATGTTGTTCGATGTTGTCGACGGTGGCGTAGACCGTGTCGAGTCGCGACCCGAACAGCTCATCGAGCTGGCGCAGGCGGTCGATCGACTTGTCCAGGATGACCACGTCGGCCTCCATGCCAATGGCCATGCGCGCGGCGTTGGTGCCGACCACGCCGCCGCCCAGCACCACGACCTTGGCCGGCTGCACGCCCGGTACGCCGCCCAGCAGCACGCCCGCGCCCTTTTGGGCCTTCTCCAGGCAATGCGCGCCCGCCTGGATCGACATGCGGCCCGCGACCTCGCTCATGGGCGCCAGCAGGGGCAGGCGGCCGTTGCGGTCGGTGACCGTCTCGTAGGCGATGCCGATGGCGCCCGAGGCGACCAGCAGCTTGGTCTGCTCGGGGTCCGGCGCCAGATGCAGGTAGGTGAACAGAACCTGGCCGGGGCGCAGCATCGAGCATTCGCTTGGCTGCGGTTCCTTGACCTTCACCACCATCTCGGCCTTGGCAAAGATCTCCTCGGCGGTGTCCACAATGGAGGCGCCGGCCACCACGTAGGCCTTGTCCACCAGCCCGATCTCCTTGCCCGCGCCCTTCTGCACGATGACCTTGTGACCGTGGTGCACCAGCTCGCGCACGCTCGTCGGGGTCAAACCGACCCGGTACTCGTGGTTCTTGATTTCCTTGGGCACTCCGATGAGCATGAACGTGACTCCGATCAGGATCGGGAAGGGTCGTGGAATGGCCGGAGCATGGTCCGGGGCCTCAGCCCGGTCAATGCCCTTGATCGCGTCAGGGTTTGGCCGCGCGGCCCTCGGCGCGCGCCGCCTGCCAGACCTCGCGGGCGGCGTCGGCGTTGAGCGCGGCGATCGCCAGGCCGACCGCCAGATCGGGCCAGGCCGAGCCCGTCCAGGCGGTGACGGGGCCGGTGCCCATGATCGCCAGGTTGGCCACGGCGTCGTTGCGCGCCGACAGGAACGCCGCGCGCGCTAGGCTGGTGCTATTCCGCCGATGGCGGGCCAGGACGAGGGCGCAGGTCAGGTTGACCGCCAGCGCCCCCAGGCCGACCAGGCTCAGCGACAAGGGATCCGGCGGCAGCGGTGTGCCCAGCTTGTGCCACGCGGTCCACAGCGTCGCCACGGCCGGCGCCAGCAACAGGCCCGCCAGCACCATGCCGAGGCGGGCGCGCTGCCGCGCGCTCCACCCCAGCGCCAGCAGGATCAGCAGGTTGACCGCCGCGTCCTCGAGAAAATCGATGCTGTCGGCGAACAGCGCGACCGATCCGATGGCCAGAGCCGCCGCGAACTCGACGCCGAAGTAGCTCAGATTGGCCGCCGCGACGAAACAGACGGCCGCCCGGAACGACGCCATCAGGGCGGCATCGTCATGGCGAAGACGTCGTCGACCGCCGTGTAGTCGAAATAGCCGAGCCGGGCGACCGGGCGGTAGCGGCGCACGTCCACCCGTCCCTCGACGATGCACGAAGGGTCGATGTGCACGCCGACGACGAAGCCGATGGTCATGAAGTTGGGCGCGGTGCCCGGCATGGTCGGCAGGGACAGGACCCGCTCGGTCCGGCACTCCAAGTGCGCCGGCGCGCCGGCCACGCGCGGCGGCCGCACCAGGCGCGAGGGCAGCCTGGCCAGGCCGACCTTCTCGAACTCGTCGATCTCGGGCGGCAGCGTGGCCGAAGTGTCGCTCATCGCCTCCTTCAGGGCGAAGGGCACGATGTTGACCACGAACTCGCCGGTCGCCTGGGCGTTGCGTTGGCTGTCCTTGACGCGGTCGGCCGACGCGGCGCCGCCCGTGCAGTACATCACCATGGGCGGCTCGCTCGCCACCGCGTTGAAGAAGCTGAACGGCGCCAAGTTGGCGCGGCCCTCGGCGTTGACCGTGGAGATCCAGCCGATCGGGCGCGGTGCCACCAGCGCCTTGAACGGGTCGTGGGGCAGCAGGCGGCGGTCGCGCGTCGCGGGTTCGTAGAAGATCATGGGCGCAGCAACGGTGCCGCCAGCGCCGCCAGGTCCGCCGCGGGGCGTGCGCCCAGGTGGCCGATCACCTCGCCGGCCGCCAGGCTGCCCAGCCGGCCGCACGTGCCCAAGTCGCGCCCCGCCGTCAGCCCGGCCAGGAAGCCGCCGGCGTACAGATCGCCGGCGCCGGTGGTATCGACGACCGCGCCCGCCGGATGGGCGTCGATCATGTGCACCTCGGCCCGCGACAGCACCACCGAACCACGCTCGCTGCGCGTCAGGGCGGCGATGTCGCAGTGGCCGCGCACGCGCTGCAGGGCATGGTCGAAGTCGTCTACCTGGTAGAGCGCGGTGATCTCCGCCTCGTTGGCGAACAGGATGTCCACGTCCTCGCGCACCAGGCGCAGGAAATCCTCGCGGTGGCGCGCGACGCAGAACGGGTCCGAGAGCGTGAAGGCCACACGCCGGCAGTGCTGGCGCGCCAGCGCGGCCGCCCGGGCGAAGGTCGCGCACGCGCGCGGCGCGTCCCACAGGTAGCCTTCCAGGTAGACGACGCGCGCGGCGGCGACATCCGCTTCGATCACATCGTCCGGCTCGATCCCCACCGAGGCGCCGAGGAACGTGCACATGGTGCGCTGGGCGTCCGGGCTGACCAGCACGAAGGACCGTGCCGTAGGCGCGCCGTCGGTCGTGGGCCGCGTGTGGAAGGCGACGCCGGCGGCGCGCAGGTCCTTGGCGAAGAAGCGGCCGAGTTCGTCGTCGCCCACCTTGCCGATATAGGTGGCGGCCCCGCCCAGCGCCGAGACGCCGACCACGGTGTTGGCCGCCGAACCGCCCGAGACCTCGGTCGCCCCGCCGATCGCGCCGTAAAGCGCCAGCGCGCGGTCGGCGTCGATCAGCTGCATCGATCCCTTGGCGAGGTCGCGGTCGGTCAGGAAGTCGTCGTTGATGCGCACCAGCACGTCGACGATGGCGTTGCCGATGCCCAGAACGTCGATGCGGGAGCTTTCCATGGCGCGAGGTTGTAGGCGCAGCCGTGCGCAGGGGCAAGCGATGCGTCAGGAGGCTGGGCGGAGGAACGCGCGTGCCAGCGCCTGCCACTCCGCGTCCAGCGCGCCCGTGGCGGGCTCGACGCCGGCACGGGAGTACCAGTAGCGGGCGTTGGACGGGTCGCCTTCCTTGCGGTGCAGGTAGGCGTGCACCCGCTCGGCGCGGGCGTCTTTGCCTTCTTGTGCCGCGCCGTGGGCCTTGGCCCAGTCATCCTTGGCGTCCCACCACAGCGCGCGCAGCGCCGCGTCCAACCCATCGGGCGGCGCCGCGCCATCCATCGATCGCCGAAATTCGTCGAGTGTCAGGGGCGCACGCTAGCATCGTTCGGGGTGGACGGCGACGGACCGCCCTCCCATAGTGCGCGCCATGACCGAGCTCCATTGCCTGACCGCGCGCGCCGCCGTCGCCCTGCTCAAGAAGGGCGAGGTGACGCCGCTCGACCTGATCGATGCGGCCGAGAAGCGCATCGCCGCCACCGATCGTCCGCTCAACGCCATGCCGACGCTCTGCCTGGGCCGCGCGCGCGACCACGCCCGGCGCATGATGGCGGGCAAGGCGCCCAAGGGCCGTGGCGCGGCGGCGCTGCACGGCCTGCCCATCGCGGTCAAAGATCTGGATGCCGTGGCCGGCGTGCGCACCACCCAGGGCTCGCCGATCTACGCCGACGTGGTGCCTGAACGCTCCGACATCCTGGTCGAGATGCTCGAGGCCAACGGCGCCATCGTGGTGGGCAAGTCGAACACGCCCGAATTCGGCGCCGGCGCCCAGACCTACAACCAGGTGTTCGGCGTCACCGGCAACCCGTGGGACCTGTCGAAGACATGCGCCGGGTCCTCGGGCGGCTCGGCCGCGGCGCTCGCCGCCGGGCAGGTGTGGCTGGCCACCGGCTCGGACCTCGGCGGCAGTTTGCGCACGCCGGCCTCGTTCTGCGGCGTGATCGGCTTCCGGCCGTCGTCGGGCCGCGTGCCCACCGGGCCCGAAGGCATGCCGTTCGGCATGATGTCGGTGGCCGGGCCCATGGCGCGCAACGTGGGCGATTGTGCCCTGATGTTGGATGCCATGGTCGGCGAGGTGCCCGAGGACCCGCGCTCGCTGCCGCGTCCCGCCACGTCGTTCCAGGCGGCGGTGGCCAAGGCGCGGCCGCCCAAGCGCGTCGCCTTCAGCCCCGATCTCGGCTTCCTGCCGATCGACCCCGAGGTGCGCCGGGTGTGCGCCGAGGCGGCGCGCCGGTTCGAGGCCATGGGCGCCAGGCTGGACGCGGCGTGCCCCGATTTCTCGGGCGCTGACGCGATCTTCCAGACACTGCGCGCCGCCGGATTCGCCATGAGCATGGCGGCTGAGTACGCCAACCACCGGGACAAGCTGAAGCCCGAGATCATCTGGAACATCGAGAAGGGCCAGACGCTGTCGGTCGAGGCGATCGGCCGGGCCGAGCGCGAGCGCGGCGCGCTGTTCCACCGGGTGTTCGCGTTCTTCAAGACCTACGACCTGCTGGTCACGCCCGCGGCCATGGTGCCGCCGTTCGACAAGACCATCCCCTGGGTGACCGAGGTCGACGGCCGGCGCTTCGACAACTACGTGGACTGGCTGATCCTGCCCGGCGCGATCACGCTCGCCGGCTGCCCGGCGATCTCGGTGCCGTGCGGCTTCACGGCGACCGGCCTGCCCATCGGCCTGCAGATCGTCGGCCCGCCGCGCGCTGAGGCGCGCGTCCTCGCCGCCGCCAGGCTGTTCGAGGACGCGACCGGGCTGGCCGACCGCGTGCCGCTCGACCCGAGTTGAGCGCACGGCCGCCGATGATCCGCGCCTTCGGCCTCGCCCTTGGCGACATCCTGGAGCCCCGCGTGCGCGGCATCGTGGCGCTGGTCGCGATGATCAGCGGCCTGGTCTACGTGGTGATCGGAGCCTTGCTTTGGTGGGCGTGGACCGGCGTCGACGTGGGATCGTGGATGGGCGCCGATTTCGGCCTGGGCTGGCTGGGTGCCCCGGCCGAGTGGTTGGTCGACGGCATCGTCTGGCTGCTCGAGGCGCTGATCGGCGTGCTCGGCATATTGCTGTTCATCGCCGTCCTGTGGCTCGGTTTCGTCGTCGTGGCGCAGAACGTCGCGGGCCTGTTCCTCGACAAGGTGGTCGACGCGGTCGAGGCGCTGCACTACCCAGCCCTGCCGGCGCCCAGCCAGAGCTTCCGCCAGGCCATCGCAGCCGGCTTCAACCTGACCGCCATGGTCATCGGTGTGAACCTGTTGGCGCTGCCGTTCTACATCGCGCTGTCGTTCCTGCCGCCGCTCAACATCGTGATGTTCTACCTGGTCAACGGCTATCTGTTCGGGCGCGAGTACTTCGAGGCGGTGGTCTACCGCCGCGAGGTCGGCCAGGCGGCGGTGGCGCGCTGGCGCGCCGCGCGCTGGCGCTGGATCGTGGCGGGCGCCGCGATCGCGTTCCTGATGACCCTGCCGGTGCTCAACTTCGTCGGCCCGATCGTCGGCGTCGCGTTTTTCGCCCACCTGGTCCACGGCCCGGGCAAGGCGCCGGCTTCGACATAGCCAGCGGCCCTCTGGTACGACACAATCAACTAGTTTATTGTACCAACTAGTTGTCTAGTTGATTGGTGGAGTATTCATGGAACGCATTGGCGCCTTCGAGGCCAAGACGCATTTGTCCGCCCTGTTGGACCGGGTCGCCCGGGGCGAGACCATCGAGATCACGCGGCGCGGCAAGCCCGTCGCCCGCCTGGTGCCCGCGACCGAACCCGAGGAGGCGCGCCGCCAACGCGCCGCCGAGGCGGTTGATCGTTTGAAGGAACTACGCGAGGGCGTGACGCTCGGCGGACTGTCATGGAAGGCGCTTCGCGACGAAGGGCGCCGGTGAACGGCTTCGTGCTCGATGCGTCCGCTACAGCGGGCTGGCTCTTCGACGACGAGAAGACCATGGCTGGCGATGCGCTGTTGGCTTCGCTTCGCGAGAGTTCGGCGATGGTTCCCGCGATCTGGCCGCTCGAGATCGCCAATCTGCTTGTCAGTGGCGAGCGACGGGGCCGCATCTCTCCGGAGCGAGTCGAACGTCAACTGGCGACGCTGAGCACACTGCCAATCCATGTCGACCCAGAGACGTGCGATCGGGCGTGGGACGAAATCCTTGCGCTCGCTCGTGCGCATCGATTGACCGTCTACGACGCGGCGTACCTGGAACTGGCGCTGCGGCTGGGCCTGCCCCTGGCGACACGCGATGGCGACCTCGCCGTCGCCGCCCGGGCCGCCGGGGTCGAGGTCATGGCCGTGTAGCGGCGGCGGCGGCGAGCGCCTCGGCGATGCCGCGCGCGAGCTCGTGCCGGCGCACCGGCTTGGCCAGGAAGCCGTCCATGCCGGCCTCGCGGCAGCGCCGGCGGTCGTCGCCGAAGGCGTTGGCGGTCAGGCCGACGATGGGGGTTCGCGCCTTGTCGCCGCCCAGCGCCCGGATCGTGCACGTCGCTTCCAGCCCGTCCATCTCGGGTATCTGCATGTCCATCAGCACCAGGTCGTAGGCGCCGTCCCGCACCGCCGTGCCGGCGAGCGCGCCGTTCTCGGCCACGTCCGAGGCGATGCCCAGCCTGGCCAGCATCGACGTCGCGACCAGCTGGTTGGTTTCGTTGTCGTCGGCAACCAGCACGCGCAGCGGCGTCGCGCGCGTCTTGACCAGGGCGCGCAGCTCGGCCTCGGCCGCCTCGGCGCTGGCCGCGGGGGCGCCCCGTTCCACCGTCTCGGCGATGGTGAACGGCAGGGTGGCGTGGAAGGTCGAACCGGAGCCCAGCGTCGATGCGACGCCGACCGCGCCGCCCATGCGCTCCGCCAGGCGCTTGCAGATGGCGAGCCCCAGGCCCGTTCCGCCGAAGCGCCGCGACACCGAGGCGTCCACCTGCACGTAGTCGCTGAACAGGGTGTCCAGCCGGTCGGGCGGAATGCCCGGGCCCGTGTCGGCGACCTCGAAACGGATCATGACGCTGCCATCCTCGCGCACGGCCTCGCGGCGCACGGCGATGGTCACGGCGCCCTCGGTGGTGAACTTCAAGGCGTTCGAGACGAAGTTCAGCAGGATCTGACGCAGACGGTGGGGATCGCCGGTGACCGCCGGCGGCAGGTCGTCGCCGATGGCGCAGCTCACCTGGATCGGACGCCCTGTCGCGCGCGATTGGACCAGGTCGGCGATCTGGCGCACCGTCTCGCGCGGGTCGAAATTGATGCGCTCCAGGTCCACCTTGCCGGCTTCCAGCTTTGACAGGTCCAGGATGTCGTTGACGATGCCCAGCAGTGACTCGCTCGATTCGACGATGATGCCGACCACCTTGCACTGGTCGGGATCGAGCGTGCCTTCCAGCAGCGCCGTCGCCATGCCGAGGACGCCGTTCATGGGCGTGCGGATCTCGTGGCTCATGGTCGCCAGGAAGTCGGACTTGCGCGCGTTGGCGCGCTCGGACACATCGCGGGCGCGCGCCAGCGCCTCGCCGTGGGCAATCAGTTCGTGCCGACGTACGGCCACCTCGCCCAGAAGCGCGCGGAACTCGCGCGCCAGAACGCCGATCTCGTCCTTGCGGCCGATGCCGGGCACGTCGCCTTCGACCGTCGCCCCACCCGCGCTGCGGACCGCCTCCATGGCGTGGCTCAGCTTGTCCAGGGGCCGGGTCACCAGCCGTCGCAGGAGCAGGAGAACGGCCGCGATCGCCGCGACCGCCAGCACGGCCGCGACCGCGATCGCCGGGACCGCCTGGCGCAACAGGCCCACCACCCGCTCGCCTTCCTTCCACGCCATGCCCATCGCGCCGATCGGCGCATCGTGCGTGGCGCCGAAAACCGGCGCGGCGATCAGCACATAGTCGTCGAGCTTCCGCGTGACGACGACGCCCTCGGCGGCGGCGGCCCGGCCAGGCTCGATCAGCGCGTCCTCGGGGAACGCCATGTCCTCGATCGAGAGATACGATTTCAGGGTCGTGCCGTCGGGCAGCATGGCCCGGATCGTTGCCACGTCGACCGCATCGCCGTCGTCGGCGTCATCGCGCACGAGCTCGAAGTACGTCCGCTCGATCGCGTCCGGGTCGCGGGTCGCGATGCCCTGCGCCGCCTGACTCGCGATCAGGCTCGTCAACTGGGTGGCCTCGGTGTGCGCGACGCGGACCATGAGCCCGCGTTCGGCCATTGTCTGCACGCCGATCACCACCCCGCAGCCCGCCAGCAGCCCGAGCGCCACGGCGCCGAGCACCAGGGCGTTCAGCGAGCGGATGGGCGACAGCGCCTGGACGTTCATGGTCGGCGGCCGCGACCCGAAGGCGGGGTCAGTCGGCGACCGTCTTCACCACCTCGCCCGAGATCGGATCGAGGTAGACCTCCAGCTTGTCGCCGTTGGCGGCGACCAGCTTGGCCTCTTAGCAGCCATCCTCAATGCCCAGGTGATACTCCGCGTAACGAAGGGCAGTGGCGTGACGATCGCGACCGTCAGGGTACGGACAGGAATCATGGTCAGCTCCTGGGGCGAGGGGGTCATGGGGCCCGTCCGGCGCGGTCCTGCCCGCGCCCGAAGGGTTGTCGCAGGCGACAATGCGTCGCGCGCCATTAAGGGCGCGTAAAGCCTCGAGGTGCCCGTGGACACCTCAGATGGAGGAGGTCAGGCGGCGGTCTTCGCCTTGTAGCGGCACAGGTCGGCGATGACGCAGTCCGCGCACTTGGGCTTGCGCGCCAGGCACGTGTAGCGGCCGTGCAGGATCAGCCAGTGATGGGCGTGGCGCTTCCAGGCGGCCGGGACCTTCTTCTCTAGCGCCAGCTCGACCGCCAACGGTGTCTTCCCGGGCGCTAGACCGGTGCGGTTGGCAACACGGAAGACGTGGGTGTCGACCGCGATGGTCGGCTGGCCGAACGCCGCGTTCAGCACGACCGAGGCGGTCTTGCGCCCGACCCCGGGCAGTTTCTCCAGATCCTCGCGCCGTTCGGGCACCCGCCCGCCGTGGCGATCGATCAGCGCCTGGGACAGCGCGACCACGTTCCTGGCCTTGGTGTTGTAGAGCCCGATGGTGGCGATCAGCGGCTTCACGCCATCCACCCCCAGCGCCACCATGGCCGCCGGTGTCGGCGCCGCCTTGAACAGGGCGGGCGTGGCGGCATTCACGCTCTTGTCGGTCGCCTGGGCCGACAGCACCACGGCGACGAGCAGGGTGAAGGGATCCTCGTATTCCAGTTCGGTCTCGGGTGCCGGGATCCGTTCGGCGAGCCGGGCGAAGACGTGGTCGATCGCGGCGGGTTTCATGGTGACGATTTTAGGCGGCCCGTTATGATCGGGCCATGACCACAATGGCGGCTCCGCTGTTCGACGCCGTGCTGCGGCCGCACCGCTCGCTCACGCCGCTCGGTCTGCGCCTGCTGGTCGGCGCGTTCGGCGTGGCGTGCGCGGCCCTGGGAGTCGGCTTCTGGCTGATCGGGGCGTGGCCCGTCGCCGGGTTCTTCGGGTTGGACGTGGCGCTGCTCTACGGCGCGCTCAAGCTCTCGATGCTCAGCGCGCGGCGTACCGAGCGCCTGCGCCTGACCGAGCACGAGCTGGTCGTCCGCCGCGTCGATCCGTGGGGCCGGGTGGACGACGTGCGCATCGCTCCGCCGCATTGGCTGCGGGTCGAGATCGACGACCCGGTGCGCCACGACAGCCAGCTCCGGCTGGTCTCCCATGGCCGCGGCGTGACCGTGGGCGGCTTCCTGATGTCGTCCGAGCGGGGCGATCTGGCGCGCACGCTGCGCGCGGCGCTGCGGCGCCTGGTTCAGAGCCCCAGCACGTCCTTCATGGCGTAGAGCCCGGGGGGGCGCCCCGGCGTCCACAGCGCGGCGGCCAGCGCGCCGCGCGCGAAGATCGCCCGCGTCGTCGCCTTGTGGATCAGTTCCAGCCGTTCGCCCTCGGCCGCGAACAGCACCGTGTGCTCGCCCGCTACGTCGCCGCCGCGCAAGCTCGCGAAGCCGATGGCGCCAGGCTTGCGCGCGCCCGTCAGGCCGTCACGGCCGCGTTCAGACGTCACATCCAGGTTAATGCCGCGCGCGCGCGCCGCGGCCTGGCCCAGCGCCAGCGCCGTGCCCGAGGGCGCGTCGACCTTGTGGCGGTGGTGCATCTCGACAATCTCGATGTCCCACGCGGCATCCAGGCTGCGCGCGGCGCGCTCAACCAGGCCGAGCAGCAGGTTCACGCCCAGGCTGAAGTTGGCCGCGCGCACCACGACGGTCGTGCGCGCCGCCTCGGCAATAGCGCGTTCCTGCTCGGCGTTGAGCCCGGTCGTCCCGGCGACCAGCGCCACGCCGTGCCGGGCCGCCAACACCGCATGGCGCGCGGTCGCCGCCGGCACCGTGAAATCCAGCACCGCGTCGCACCCCCGCACGAAGGCCTCCGCGTCGGCGCCGATGGCGACGCCCAGCGGCGCGACGCCCGCCGCCGTTCCCGCGTCCTGGCCGAGCGCCGGGGACGCGGGCCCCTCGCTCGCGCTGGTGACACGGCAGTCCGATCGGCCCACCGCCTCGTGCACCAGCATCTGGCCCATGCGCCCAGCGGCGCCCGCGATGCCCAGGCGGACGGTCATGGCGTCACGGCGTCAGCCCGCCTTGCCCAGCGCGCGTAGCACCTTGAGCTGGAAGTCGTGCACCGCGTGCTCGCTCACCTCGGAGCGCGCCGCGTCGACCACGAACGCGCCGCGTCGGTAGCCCAGGCTGTGCAGGCCGTTCTGCACGCTCTCGCAGATCGGAATGTCCTCGGCACGCACCACGTCGACGAATTCGATCACCTCGCGCTCGACCGCCGTCGACGTGGCGTGCGGGAAGTACCACTCGCAGCGCTGCACCGTCTGCTCGGGCCCGATCGGCACGTGGTGGAACACCGTCAGGTTGCCGCCCGGGTACGCCTCGATGCACCAGTTGGGAAACAGCAGCCAGCTCGCGAAGGCGTCGGGCTTCGCCGCGCCCTCGGTGACGGTCGTATAGCGACGCTTGTCGGGCGCGCGGCTGGTGTGGCTGTGGTGATGCTCGTGGGTCACCACCCGGTAGGACGCGTAGTCGAGCGCCTCGGCGATGAGGGACTGGTGCTGCACCGGGCAGTGGAAGCACTCGTCGTAGTTCTCGACCGAGTTCTTCCAGTTGGCCTTGAGCGGGAACTCGTTGCGGTGCGCGCACAGGAGCCGCGCCGCGTTGGGCGAGTACGCAGCGATCTCGGCCTTCAACGCGCCGGTCACGGTCTCGAAGGCCGGGGCCTTGCCGTCCAGGTTGACAAACAGGAAGCCCAGCATCTCGCCCAGCGGCACCGCGGTCAGGCAGAACGCGCCCTGGTCGAAGCGCGCCATGCGCTCGGCACCGCGCGCCGTGCGCAAGGCACCGTCGAGCCCGTAACTCCACGCGTGATAGGGGCACGTGATGACCGCCTTGACGTTGCCCTCGCCTTCCAGCAGGCGGTGGGCGCGGTGCTGGCAGACGTTGAAGAAGGCGCGGATCACGCCGTCGGCGCCGCGTACGAGCGCGACGCTCTGGTCCAAGATGTCGCGCACGATGTAGCTGCCGGGATCGGGCAGCATCGCGACGTGGCCGACGTACTGCCACGTGGCGTGGAAGAGCGCGGTCGTCTCGCGCCGGAAGATGGCGGGGTCGTGGTAGTAGGAGCCGGGCAGCGTGCGCGAGCGCGCGGGATCCGTGTCGAACGCGGCGAGCGGCCCGGTACGGGCGATCTGGCTCATGGCGCTTCCTCGGGCGTGGGCGTCGTGGCCGCGATGATGGCGCAGTCGCGCGCTTGGCGAAAGGGCCATGGCGTTGCCCGGCGTGGGCCGAGGCCATTCCGCGGCGAGCGGTCTCCTAGACGCCGAGCGTTCGGCGCGCTCACTCAATCCAACCCAAGAAACACCAGCATCGCGCGGTTCATGGCTCGCATCTCGGGTGCTGCAAGGCGGCCGACACGTCGTCCCAGGTTCGATCGCCGCACCTTTGTGATCTTGTCGACCATGAGCTGCGACCTCGACCTAAGGCCGTTCGCGTCACTAGGGTCGATCGGAATACGGATCAATGGGGCGAGGGTCGGATCGGATGTCAGAGGACAAATGGTCACCGAGTCCGAATTCGCGAAATCGTCGCCTTAAGCAATCACGGCTGGCCGAGGTTTTCCGGCGTAGCCCGTGGCGGAAACGGTCCAGATCTCGCCCCGCTTCAACCTTCGTTGAACTCCGAGATGGCGTCGACGAACGCCTAGTCCTCCCCTGCCCGCCGGCTTCGCGCGACGAGCCGGGATTTCCGCCGCGCCTCGGCCTTGAACGCGGGCGTACGCGTATCGGGCAGCCACATCCGGACTTGGCGCAGGCCGCGCGCGCATGCGCCGGCGATAGCTGCGCACCCTGTCCCGGCTGGCCTGATTGTGTGATTCGGTCATGGCTGCGTCCTGTGTGACGGGCAATCTACCATTAACGTCCTGCGACGGCGAATTGCGACCCGGCGCGCTACTCGCGCAGGTCGTTCCACAGATCCTTGACCTTGGCGAAAAAGCCTTCCGATTCGGGGCTGGTGTGCTTGCCCGCCTTGTCGAATTCCTTCAGCAGCTCCTTCTGCTTGGCGCTCAGGTTGACCGGCGTCTCGATGGTCGCCTGCACGATCATGTCGCCACGCCCCTGGCCTCGCATGGGCACCATGCCCTTGCCCTTCAGGCGGAACTGGTGGCCCGACTGGGTGCCCGCTGGGATGGTGACCCGCGCGCGCGCGCCGTCGATGGTCGGTACTTCGATTGCGCCGCCCAGCGCCGCTGTGGTCATGGGGATCGGCACGCGGCACAGGATCGTCACGCCTTCGCGCTGGAACACTCGGTGCGGCTTGACCGCCAGGAAGATGTACAGATCGCCGGGCGGGGCGCCGCGCAGGCCGGCCTCGCCTTCGCCCGAGAGCCGGATGCGCGTGCCGTCCTCCACGCCTGGGGGGATCTGCACCTGCAGCGTCTTGTCCCGCTGCACCCGGCCCGAGCCGCCGCAGGATCGGCAGGGATCACGGATCACGCGGCCGGCGCCACCGCACGTGGCGCAGGTGCGCTCGATGGTGAAGAAGCCCTGCTGGGCGCGCAGCTTGCCGGTGCCGCCGCAGGTCGGGCAGGCGCTTGGCTGGGCGCCATCGGCCGAGCCGCTGCCGGTGCACGACTCGCACACCACCGCCGTGGGCACGCGGACCTTGGTCTGCTTGCCCTTGAACGCGTCCTCGAGCGAGATCTCCAGGTTGTAACGCAGGTCGCCGCCACGCCGCTGGCCGCCGCGCCCGCGACTCCGGCCGCCCAGCTCGCCGAACAGGTCGTCGAACATGTCGGCGAAGGTCGACGAGAAGTCGACGCCGGCACCGCCCGCCTGGCCGGCGCCGTCGAACGCGGCGTGGCCGTACTGGTCGTAGGCGGCGCGCTTCTGGTCGTCCTTCAGGACCTCGTACGCCTCGCTGACTTCCTTGAACCTGCGCTCGGCGTCGGCGTCACCGGGATTGCGGTCCGGGTGATACTTCATGGCCATCTTGCGGTACGCCGACTTCAGCGCGGCCGCGTCGGCGCCGCGCTCGACCCCCAGCGTCTGGTAGTAGTCCTGCTTCGCCATCGAGCCGCCCCGAAACGCGGGACGGCGCGGCCATGATGGCCGCGCCGATCCGACCTACAGTGTCCTTCTATCCCGATCGGACGGCACGCGTCCGCCCTCGATCGGTCAGGCCCGGCGACCCTTGCGGTCGTCGTCGACCTCCTCGAACTCGGCGTCGACGACCTTGTCGGTCGCGCCTTGCTCCGCGGCGCCGCCAGGGGCCTCGGCGCCACCGCCGGCCGCGGCGGCCTGCTGGTCTGCCTTGTACATGGCCTCGCCCAGCTTCATGGACGCCTGCATCAGCGCGTTGGTCTTGGCCTGGATCTCGTCCGCGTCCTCGCCCGCCAGCGCGCCCTTCAGCGCGGCCACCGCCGCCTCGACGCCCTTGCGGTCGGCCTCGGCGACCTTGTCGCCGTGCTCCGCCAGGTTCTTCTCGGTGGCGTGGACCAGGCCATCGGCGTGGTTGCGCGCCTCGACCAGCTCGCGCCGCTTCTTGTCGTCGGCGGCGTGGCTCTCGGCTTCCTTGACCATGCGCTCGATGTCGTCGTTGCTGAGCCCGCCCGAGGCCTGGATTCGGATCTGCTGCTCCTTGCCGGTCGCCTTGTCCTTGGCCGAGACGCTGACGATGCCGTTGGCGTCGATGTCGAAGGTGACCTCGACCTGGGGAACGCCGCGCGGCGCCGGCGGGATGCCGACCAGATCGAACTGGCCGAGCAGCTTGTTGTCCGCCGCCATCTCGCGCTCGCCTTGGAACACGCGGATGGTCACCGCGGTCTGGCCGTCCTCGGCGGTCGAGAAGATCTGGCTCTTGCGCGTCGGGATTGTGGTGTTGCGGTCGATCAGGCGGGTGAACACGCCGCCCAGGGTCTCGATGCCCAAGCTCAGGGGTGTCACGTCCAGCAACAGGACGTCCTTGACCTCGCCCTTGATGACCGCGGCCTGGATCGCCGCGCCCATCGCCACCACCTCGTCCGGGTTGACGCCCTTGTGCGGCTCCTTGCCGAAGAAGGTCTTCACCGCCTCGATCACCTTGGGCATGCGGGTCATGCCGCCGACCAGGATGACCTCGTCGATCTCGCCGGCGCTCAGCCCGGCGTCCTTCAGGGCCTGGCGGCATGGCGCGATGGTCTTCTGGATCAGATCCTCGACCAGCGATTCCAGCTTGGCCCGGGTCAGCTTGATCGAAAGGTGGATCGGCTGGCCGTCCTTGGCCGTGATGAACGGCAGGTTGACCTCGGTCTGCATCGAGCTCGAGAGTTCGATCTTGGCCTTCTCGGCCGCCTCCTTTAGGCGCTGCAGGGCGAGCTTGTCGCCGCGCAGGTCGATGGCGTTCTCCTTCTTGAACTCGTCCGCCAGGTAGTCGATGACGCGCTTGTCGAAGTCCTCGCCGCCCAGGAACGTGTCGCCGTTGGTCGACTTCACCTCGAACACGCCGTCGCCGATCTCCAGCACCGAGATGTCGAAGGTGCCGCCGCCCAGGTCGTAGACCGCGATCGTGCCGGTCTTCTTCTTCTCCATGCCGTAGGCGAGCGCGGCGGCGGTCGGCTCGTTGACGATGCGCAGCACGTCGAGCCCGGCGATCTTGCCGGCGTCCTTGGTGGCCTGGCGCTGGCTGTCGTTGAAGTAGGCGGGAACCGTGATCACCGCCTGGGTCACCGGCTCGCCCAGGAACGCCTCGGCGGTCTCCTTCATCTTGATCAGGATGAAGGCGGAAATCTCGCTCGGGCTCAGGGCCTTGCCGCCGGCGTGCACCCACGCGTCGCCGTTGTCGGCTTTCACGATGCGGTAAGGAACCAGGTCGATGTCCTTGTTGACCATGGGGTCGCTGTACGAGCGGCCGATCAGGCGCTTGATCGCGAACAGCGTGGTCTCCGGATTGGTCACCGCCTGGCGCTTGGCGGCCTGGCCGACCAGACGCTCGCCCGAGCTGGTGAACGCGACCATCGACGGCGTGGTGCGCTGGCCCTCGGCGTTCTCGATCACGCGGGCCGACTTGCCCTCCATGACGGAAACGCACGAATTGGTCGTGCCCAGGTCGATTCCGATGACTTTGCTCATGGTTTCTCCTCGCATGGCGAGCCCAGGCGACCTTGCTTCAGCATCGCCGGAGCCCCCGGGATCTCGTGATGGGGGCCGCACCCGCGGATTGGCCCCATGGATCGCACGGTTATATGGGCGCGCCGGGCCGCCGCCGCAAGCGTCTCCGTCAAGCGATTGTATCGACGGCGATGACCGCGGCGCGCGCCGGGCCGTTCTTGGTCACCGCCACCATGGCGGGGCGCAGCAGGCGGCCGTGCAGCATGAAGCCGGTGCGCAGCACCTGGGCCACGGTGCCGGCCGGCTGGTCCGCCGTCTCCACCTCGAAGACGGCCTGGTGCAGGTTGGGGTCGAACGGCTCGCCCTTGGGGTCGAACCGTTTGACGCCGTACTTCTCGAAGGCGCCGAGCAGCGTGCGTTCGGTCAGTTCGACGCCCTGGCGCAGGGCCGCCGCGGCGGGCTCGGCGGAGGCCGAGGCCAGCGCCTGGCTCAGGCTGTCGGCGACGTCCAGCAGCGCCCCGGCGAAGCGGGACACGGCGTAGCGCCCGGCGTCCTCGCGCTCACGCTCGGACCGCCGCCGCACGTTCTCGGTCTCGGCGATGGCGCGCAACGCCTGGTCGCGCAGCTGGGCGACCTCGGCCTCGAGCGCGGCGATGCGCGCCTCGGGCGCGGGTGCATCGTTGGCGGGCGGCGGGGCGTCGGTCGTCGCCGCCGCTTCACCCGTGGGCGGGGCGGCCTCGGGCGTGCCGCCGGGTTGCTCGATCTTGCTCTCGTTCATGACGGTCCGTGGCTCTGACGGGTGGGGTGCGCGGCGCTCACGACACCAAGCGGCCGACCGCGCGCGCGGTGTAATCGACCATGGGGATGATGCGGCCGTAGTTCAACCGGGTCGGGCCGATGACGCCGATCGCGCCGACCATGCGGCCGTGGCGGTCGTGGAACGGCGCCACCACCGTCGAACACTCGGTCAGGCCGAACAGCGCGTGCTCGGCGCCGATGAAGATGCGCACGCCCTCGGCGTCCTGGGCCAGCTCGACCAGGCGCATCAGATCGCGCTTGGTCTCCAGGATCTGAAACAGGTTGCGGATGCGGTCCAGGTCCTGGACCGCCGCCAGATCCTTCAGCAGGTTGGCGTGGCCGCGTACGATCAGGGTGCCTTCGTCACCCTCGCCGGCGCGCGTCGCTAGGCCGGCGGCGACCACCCGCGCGGTCAGGGCATCCAGCTCGGCCGTGTGGTCGTCCAGCTCGCGCTGCACCAGGGAGCGTACGTCGTCCAGCGCGCGCCCGACCAGACGTGCGTTCAGGTAGTTGGTCGCCTGCACCAGGGCCGAGGGCAGCAGCCCGCGCGGCAGGTCGATGACGCGGTTCTCGACGACGCCGCCCTCGCCGACCAGCACCACCAGGGCCTGTTGGCCGGACAGCGGCACGAACTCCACGTGGCTGACTTTGCTGGCGTCGTGCTTGGGCGCCACGACCACACCGGCGCAGCTCGACAGGCCCGACAGCATGGTGGTCGCCTCGGTGAGCAACTCCGCGGTGGTCCGGCCTGCGCCCTGGCAGTGGCGCTCGATGGTCTCCTGCTCGTCGGGACTCAGGTTGCCCACCTCCATCAGACCGTCGACGAACAGGCGCAGGCCGGAATCCGTCGGCACGCGCCCCGCCGAGGTGTGCGGCGCGCGCAGCAGGCCCAGATCCTCGAGGTCCGCCATGACGTTGCGGATCGTCGCCGGCGACAGCTTGCCGTTCAGGCGTCGCGACAGCGTGCGCGAGCCCATCGGTTCGCCGGTGGCCACGTACGCCTCGACGATCTGGCGGAAGATGTCGAGCGATCGCTTGTTCAGCTCGTTCAGGGCGGCCATGGCAACGATTCGACGGACTTCAAACGATACTCCGATGTATTTAAGTGGGCCCCTCGGCCCCGTCAACGCCGCCAGGACCACTGCGCCGCGACCTCAGGCACCATGAACGTCTACCGGCGTATTGAAGGGTTCCTTGATCCGGGTCGCCACGGTCCCGCCATCGCGGCTCTGGACGGGGACATCGGCGCCATCCTCGCGGCGGTGCGCGGCCTGTTGGTGCACGACGCCCATCTGGACCTCTACGGCGTGACGGAGGCCGACTGCGACACGGTCTCGCGTGCCACGCTGCCTGTGGCGGCGCGCCTCGACCGCCTCATGGCGCGCGCGGACCGGCCGCTCGGCCAGGCCCGGCCGCCGGGCCTGCGCGATGTCGGCACCTGCCGCGATTTCGCCCTGCTCACGTGCGCGTTCCTCCGTCGGCACGACGTAGCGGTGCGTGTGCGCTGCGGCTTCGCGCGCTACTTCACGCCGGGTCGCCTCGAGGACCACTGGATCTGCGAGTACCGACCGACGGGTCCGCCCTGGGCACGCGCCGACGCGCAGCCCGACGAGGCCCACCGTCGCCACCTGGGCATCGCCTTCGACCCCGCCGACCTGCCGGACGACGCGTTCCTGACCGCCGACGAAGCGTGGCGCGCGTACCGCGCCGGCGCCATCGTGGCTGAGGCGTGCGGCCACGGCGCGGACGGCGGCGTCTGGTTCCTGTGGGTCAACCTCGCGCGCGACCATCTCGCGCTTCGCGACCGGTTGACGTCGGATTGGGACTCGCGGCGCGAGTCCGCGTCGAACCCGCCGCATCTGGATGCGGCATGGCTGGCGCGCGGTGATGCTCTGGCGGCGCTCATCGGGGCCGCGACCGATGCCTCGGGCATGGGCGATCCGCCGTTCGCGCTCGCGCCATTCTAGCTTGGCGCGGCCGGCTTTGACGGGTCGGGGTCGCGGCGCTAGGTTGCGCGCCCCATCCAGGATTCGAGCCATGACCCTCCGCCCCTCGGGCCGAGCGCCCGATGAACTCCGCGCCGTCCGGCTTGAAGCCGGCTGGGCCAAGCACGCCGAAGGAAGCTGCCTCGCGCGCTTCGGCGACACGCACGTGCTATGCACCGCCAGCGTCGAGGAACGGGTGCCGCCGTTCCTGCGCAACAGCGGCAAGGGCTGGGTGACCGCCGAGTACGGCATGCTGCCGCGCTCCACTCACACCCGCACCGAGCGTGAGGCCGCGCGCGGCCGCCAGGGTGGTCGCACCCACGAGATCCAGCGCCTGATCGGCCGCAGTTTGCGCGCGGTGACGCGGCTCGACCTCCTGGGAGAGCGGCAGATCAAGATCGACTGCGACGTGCTGCAGGCCGACGGGGGTACGCGCACGGCGGCGATCACCGGCGCCTTCGTCGCGCTGCACCGCGCCTGCGCGCGCCTGGTCGCAGCCAAGGCCCTGGCCGCGCTGCCGATCGCCGATCATGTGGCGGCGATCAGCTGCGGCATCGTCGGCGGCCAGGCCGTGCTCGACCTCGACTACGCCGAGGATTCCGGCGCCGAGGCCGACGCCAACTTCGTGCTGACCGGCGCGGGCGCGCTGATCGAGGTGCAGGCGACCGCCGAGGCCCACCCCTTCACCGAGGCGCAGTTGGCCGAGCTGATCGCGCTCGCGCGCGCCGGCATCGCGCGCCTGGTCGCGGCGCAGCGCGTGGCCATCGACGCGGCCACCGCTACGACACCATGACGCGGCTCAGGGCCGGCGATCGGCTCGTCGTTGCCAGCCACAACCCGGGCAAGGTGCGCGAGATCGTCGATCTGCTGGCGCCGCTCGGCGTCGTGCCGGTTGGCGCGTCCGAACTCGGCTTGGCCCAGCCCGCGGAGACCGGCGATACCTTCGCCGCGAACGCCACGCTGAAGGCGCGCGCCGCCGCCGATGCCACGGGCCTGCCGGCGCTGGCCGACGATTCGGGCCTGATGATCGCGGCGCTGGGCGGCCAGCCGGGCGTGCACACGGCGCGCTGGGCCGGGCCGGCACGTGACTACGCGGCCGCCTTCGCGCGCATCGAGCGGGAACTGGCCGGACGCGCCGACCGCCGCGCGCGCTTCGTCGCCACGCTCGCGTTGGCGCTTCCCGGCGGTGGCGTCGACCTGTTCGAAGGCACGGTCGATGGTGTCCTGGTGTCGCCGCCGCGCGGCGCCAATGGCTTCGGCTACGACCCCGTCTTCGAACCCGATGGCGAGGGCCGCACCTTCGCCGAGATGGCGCCCGAGGAGAAGCGGCGCTTCAATCACCGCGCGCGCGCGTTCGCCAAGCTGGTGGCGCATCTTGGCCGCGCCTGACCCGATCGGGGTCTACGTTCACTGGCCGTTCTGCCTGGCCAAGTGCCCCTACTGCGATTTCAACAGCCACGTGCGCGCGGCGATCGACCAGGCGGGCTGGCGCGCTGCGTTGCTGGCCGAGCTGGACCATGCGGCATCGAAGGAGGCATCAGAGCGCGCGGTGGCGACCGTGTTCTTCGGCGGCGGCACGCCGTCGCTGATGGACCCGGCGATCGTCGGCGCCGTACTCGACACCATCGCCGCGCGTTTCGCCTTGGCCGACGACGTCGAGGTCACGCTTGAGGCCAACCCGACCTCGGTCGAGGCCGCGCGGTTCACGGGCTTCCGCGCCGCCGGCGTCAACCGCGTCTCCATCGGCGTCCAGGCGCTCGACGACGACGCGCTGCGTCTCCTCGGCCGGCATCATTCGGCGTCCGAGGCCGCGCGCGCCGTCGACCTGGCGTGCGCGATCTTCCCGCGCGCCTCGCTCGATCTGATCTACGCCCGGCCCGGCCAGACGCCGGATGCCTGGCGCGCCGAGCTCGCGCGCGCGCTCGCCTTCGGCACGACGCACGTCTCGGCCTACCAGTTGACCATCGAGCCCGGCACGCACTTCCACGGCCTGCACCGCCAGGGCGCGTTGCCCACGCTCGACGAGGACGTGGCGATCACCCTGTGGGAAACGACGCAGGACATCCTGGCTGGCGCCGGCTTCCGCGCCTACGAGGTGTCGAACCACGCGCGTCCCGGCGAGGAATGCCGGCACAACCTGATCTACTGGCTCGCCGGCGATTGGATCGGCCTCGGCCCCGGCGCGCACGGCCGCATCGGTGAGGGCGCGGGCCGCCGCGCCATCGTGCGCGCCCGCCTGCCCGAGACGTGGCGCGCGCTCGTCGCCGCGCACGGCCACGGCACCGAGTCCACGACCGTCCTCGACCCCGACGACGCGGTCGAGGAGGCGCTGCTGATGGGCCTGCGCCTGGACGAAGGCATCGCGCGCGATCGCTTCGCGCGCGCCACCGGCCGCGCGCTCGACGACGCCCTTCGCGCCGATCGTCTGGCGCCGCTGGTGGCCGGGGGCTTCGTGGTGGCGGACGCCGCCGGCATCCGAGCGACGGCCCGGGGCCGCGCCGTGCTCAACAGCGTCATCGCGCACTTGGTGTGAATCGCTTCGGCCGCGTTCGGTCGATGACGCCTACTGCGTCGGCGTCCCGAACGAGGTGGCGGCCGGCGCGATGAGCTGCGCCGTGCCTTCGCGCACCTCGTAGATCGCGAACGTGCGTTGCGACGTGCCGTCGGCGTGGAAGCGGAACACGCCGTCGATCCCGGCGAAGCCGCTGGGCCGCGTCAACCGGTCCGTGGTGAAGGGCGCCTCGGGCGCGGTCGCCACCAGCGCGCCAGCCAGCGCGATCGCGTCGTAGGCCAGGCTCGCGCGCGCCCGCGGCTTGCGCCCGAAGGCCGCCTCGAAGCGCTGGGCGAACGCGGTCTTGAGCGCCGGGTCGGGTGCGGCGAACCACGCACCGGTCAGGCCCGGCTCGGCCAGGGTCTTGGGGTCGTCCCAATCCGCGGTGCCCAGCACCTGGACGCCGGGCGCCGCGATGTCGAAGAACGGCAGCAACGCCGCCACCGAACGCAGGCTGGATCCGGCGTCGGGCAACAGCACCGCGTCGTAGCCCAATTCACCAAGGCCGGCCGCCTGGTCCAGGCGCACTCGCGCGACGTGCGCCGCCTTGTCGTCGCGACCCTCCAGCGACGCGCGCTGCAGCGCGATGGCGGAACCGCGCGTGCCCATGTTGGCGAAGGCGCCGACCGCCCCGTTCTGGTCGATGGCGCCCGGCTCGTAGTAGCCGGGCTGGGCCATCAGGACGCCACGCAGCGCGGTCGACGCGGCCAACGCGCGCACCATGATGCGCCCGGTGTCGGTGTCCGGCGCCAGCGCGGCGAAGCGCGTGCGCCCTTGGCCGGCGGCGTAGGCGACCACCTGGTCGATCTGGTCCTCGGGCGCCAGGCCGAAGACGAAGACACCGTCGGCCGCGACGCGACGGTCCGACGAAAAGGCGACCATGGGCACGCCGGCCGCCGTGGCGACCGGCGCCACCGCGCCGACCTCGGGCGCGACCACGGGGCCCAGCACCAGGTGGGCGCCCTCGGCCAGAGCGGCCGTGGCCATCGCGGCCGCCTGAGCCGGCGCGCCGCCGGTATCCTTGGGCAACAGCAAGAGATCGTCGCGCCCCAGGTCGAACAGTGCCAGCGTCGCCGCGTCCAGAAGATCGCGGCCCAGCACGGCGCGCTCGCCACTCAGCGGCAGCAGCAGCGCGACCGTGGCCGGGCCCGTCGGCGCCGGCGCGGCCAGCGGCTCGGCCGGCGCGGTCGTCGTGGTCACCGATGGGGCCGGCGCCGGCTCGAAGGTCGGCGGGATCGAAGTCTCGGCTTGCTGGCCCGGCGCCGGCTCGAAGGTCGGCGGGATCGAAGTCTCGGCTTGCTGGCCCGGCGGCGGCGGCGATACCTTGGCGGGCTGGCACGCGGCGAGCAGGACGGCGGCGACGAGCCATGCAGCAAGACGCATCGACGGGGTCCTCCGACCCGGGCCAGGGCTCCGAGCCTAGCGAGGCCGAGCCGTCCCGTAAACTCACGCCGGGCCTCTACCTGGTCGCGACGCCGATCGGCAATCTGGGCGACGTGACGTTGCGCGCTCTCCAGGTCCTGCGCGGCGTCGACGTGATCGCGTGCGAGGACACGCGAATCACCCGCCGCTTGCTCGAACGCCATGTCGTCGCCACGCCCATGACGCCCTACCACGAGCACAACGCGCGCCGCGTCCGGCCCGGCCTGATCGCGCGCCTGTCCGAGGGCGCGCGCATCGCGCTGGTCTCCGACGCCGGCACGCCGCTGGTCTCGGACCCCGGTTTCAAGCTGGTCGAGGCGGCCATCGCGGCGGGCGTCGCGGTGATCCCGGTGCCGGGCGCCTCGGCGGCGCTGGCGGCGCTCGTGGTCGCCGGCCTGCCGACCGACCGGTTCCTGTTCGTAGGCTTCCTGCCGCCCAAGGCGGCGGCGCGCTGGACCGCGCTGGCCGAACTCGCGGCCGTGCGGGCCACGCTGGTGATCTACGAGACGGGTCCGCGGCTCGGCTCCGCGCTGGCCGACATGGCGCACGTGCTCGGGCCGCGCCCGACGGCGGTCGCGCGCGAACTGACCAAGCTGCACGAGACGGTCGTACGCGGCCGGCTCGACGCGCTTGCCGTGCGCTTCGCCGAGGCGCCACCACGCGGCGAGATCGTGGTGGTGGTCGGCCCGCCGGCCGAGGCCACGCCTTGGGACGACGCGGCCATCGACGCGGCGCTTGACGACGCGCTCGCGCGCCTGTCGCCGGCTGCGGCGGCGGCCGAGGTCGCGGGCCTCAGCGGCCGGCCGCGGCGCGCGATCTACGCGCGGGCGCTGGCGCGCCGGCGATGACACGGGCCCGCCGCGTCGCCGCCGAGGCGCGTGGCCGGCGCGGCGAACGTCTGGCCGCGCTCCGGCTCGGTCTGGCCGGCTACACCATCCTGGCCCGGCGCGAGAAGAACCCGTTCGGCGAGATCGACCTGATCGCGCGGCGCGGCCGCGTGGTGGTGTTCGTCGAGGTCAAGGCGCATGCCGCCGTTGGCCCCAACGGGCCGGTGGGCGCGCGCCAGCAGGCACGAATCGCGCGCGCCGCCGAGGCGTTCCTGGCGCGCCGGCGCGATCTGGCCGGGCTCGACGTACGCTTCGATCTGGTCGTGGTGGCACCCTGGCGCTGGCCGCGCCACGTCATGGACGCTTGGCGCCCCTGATCGGATGTCGATCCGAGGGGCTACGCGCGCGCCGACGCGTCATCAGGCCGGCCGCAACCAGGCCCGCGCCCAGCAGCCCCATGCCAGCCGGCGCGGGGATCGCCTGCACGACCTGGTTGACGGTCAGGTCCACGGTCACGGTCGAGTCCATGAACACGAGCGCGTCCGAGCTGCGCGTGACCGTGCCGTTCAGCGCACCATCCAGCAACGCCGCTAGTTCGCCCGCGGCGAAGGTCTTGTTGCGCGTCGAGATGGTCGCCGCACCGCCGTTGGCCACGTTGTTGACGTTGAACGAGGCAACGGCCGGCCCGTCGAATCTGATCACGAAGGCCTCGTCCAGGCCGTTGTTGTCCCAGAAGCGCAGCGAAATGGTGGCGGAGACCGCCGACAGGATGTCGCCAATCCCGAAGCCGAAACCGGCCAGCTCGTCAACGAAGGAATGGGCGAACGTCGTGCTCGTCCGGTTGCTGCACAACCGCGTACCGTCGCCCGTCGGCGTGGTGGGACATGGCGTGGTCAGGTTGGGCGCGGTGAATGTATCGACGACGGTGACCGGCACCGGGATCGCCAAGGCGGGCGTGGCGAGCACGGCGAGAACACCGGCGGTCGCCAGGGCAGCTATCGTTCGTACCACCGTCACACCCCCCTGCGACTGTCTTGTTGAAGCAACGTCGTCAGCCGCCGAGCGGGCACCGGCCCGATCTTCGGGATCGACCCGAGCAAACTTCGTGCCTACGGCCATAACCCATTGATTCATTGCATGTTAACCATAGTGGGCTCGAGCCAGGACCCATCGCGTTGTCAAAGGAACCGACACTGGGACCGGACCGTTGCATCGATTCGCTTCATCAACGTCCCGTCGAGGGCCGTCATTCCCGGCCGGGCGTGGCCTACGCGCCCGCTTATGGTATGATTTCGCGACTCGTTCCCTGACCTTTCCGGGGTCCCGCTCGTGCCGTTGCCCCTGCCGATGGTTCTCGCGGTCACGCTGGCCCTCGCCGCCGCCGTCCAGGGCTGCACGCCGGCCGGCATCATCATCGGCGGCGCGGCGACCACCGGCGTCGCCGCGGCCCAGGAACGTTCGGTCGGCGCCGCCATCGACGACCTGGCAATCCGCACCGAGATCAACCACTACCTGTTCCAGGCCGACGAGAAGCTGTTCAGCGCCGTCGGCATCGACGTGGTCGAGGGCCGCGTGCTGCTGACCGGCCACATGCCCAAGCCCGAGGACCGGGTCGAGGCTGTGCGGCTTGCCTGGCAGGCCGCCGGCGTCAAGGAAGTGTTGAACGAGATCCAGGTGACCGAGAAGGGCGGGCTCGGCAACTACCTGCGGGATGTCGCGATCGCCAGCGAACTGCGCGCAGACCTGCTGTTCGACAGCGCCATCCTGTCGATCAACTACAACGTCGAGGTGGTCAACCAGGTCGTCTACCTGATCGGTATCGCCCAGGACCAGGCCGAACTCGACGCCGTGATCGCGCACGCGCGCGCCATCCGCTACGTCGAGCGCGTGGTCAGCCATGTGCGGCTGAAGGGCGACGAACCGCGCGCCTGACCCGCGGTCGGCGCTGGCGCGTTTCCTCGTGACCCGGGACGCCGCCCTCGCCTATTGATCCGCGAACCGCCGTTGCGCTTCGTGAGGAGGAACCGTTGAGCCTCGCCGTCGCGATCCAGATGGACCCCATCGAGTCGATCAACATCGACGCCGATTCGACCTTCGTGCTCGCGCTCGAAGCCCAGGCGCGCGGCCACCTGCTTTACCACTACCTGCCGCGCGACCTGGTCTTGCGCGAAGGGCGCGTCTGCGCCAACGCGCGCAAGCTGGTGGTGCGGCGCGAGAAGGGGCGTCACGCCGACCTGGGGCCGTTCGAGCGCATCGACCTGGCCGTGATGGACGTGGTGCTGATGCGCCAGGACCCGCCGGTCGACATGGCGTACATCACGGCGACCCATCTGCTCGAGCACGTGCACCCCAAGACGCTGGTGGTCAACGATCCGGTCAGCGTGCGCAACGCGCCCGAGAAGCTGTTCGTCACCCATTTCGACGGCGTCATGCCGCCGACGCTCATCACGTCGAACTGGGACGAGGTGCGCGCGTTCCGCGCCGCGCACGCCGACATCATCCTGAAGCCGCTGTTCGGCAACGGCGGCGCCGGCGTCTTTCACGTCCGCCCCGGCGACGAGAACTTCAACGCCCTGCTCGAGCTGTTCACCCAGTTCTACCGCGAACCGATCATGGTGCAGCGCTACGTGCCCGAGGTGCGCGCCGGCGACAAGCGCATCATCCTGATCGACGGCGAGCCGGTGGGCGCCATCAACCGCGTGCCGGCCGAAGGCGAGAGCCGGTCGAACATGCATGTGGGTGGCCAGCCCGAGAAGACGACGCTGACCAAGCGCGAACGCGAGATCTGCGAGGCGATCGGCCCGGCGCTGAAGGCGCGGGGCCTGCTGTTCACCGGCATCGACGTGATCGGCGGCTATCTGACCGAGATCAACGTCACCTCGCCGACCGGCCTGCAGGAGATCAACCGCTTCGACGGCGTCAAGCTCGAGGCGCGCATCTGGGACGCGATCGAGAAGAAGAAGGGCCGGGCGTAGGCGCGAGGGCGTGACGGGGGGACACCATGGGTTTCGACGAGAAGGTCGATCGGGCGGGCGTGGTCGGCAGCTGCCAGGATCTGCTGCGCTTCCAGGCGATGTTCGCGCGCCACTTCGCTGGCGGGCCGGCCGACCGTTTCGGCGCCGAGGGCGAGGCGGTGGTCGTGTGCGCGCTCCGGCGCTACGGCCAGTACCGCGGGCAGTTGATCCGCGACGCGCTCGAGGCGGCGAAGCAGGCGATCACCGCGCGCAGCATCGTCACCCACTGGGACATGGCGGACCTGCATCTGCTGACCGAGACGGGCAGCGGCACCATCATGGGCGACGACCGGCGCGTGACGATCACGTTCCGCGATTCGCCCGATTGGGGGCGTTGGCGCGAGTACGACGACGGCGTGCGCCTGGCGCGGCGGGTCTACGGCGGCGTGCTGCCCGGCATCGCCGACGCGCTGGGCGCCGAGATCGCAGCGGACACCGCCACGCTCGATCTGGCGCACCCGTGGACCATCACGCTCGGCGTGCCCAACGCGCCCTCGGGCAAACCGGCGCCGGTCCATTCGTGCGTGTTCGACGACGCGGACGCGGGCGTCGCGCTGGCCCGGCGCACCTCCATGAACAACGGTGCGCTCTACTACTTCTGCGCCGACGAAGCGACCAAGGCGTTCGACATGACGGGCGAGGCGACGGTGCGCGAACTGGTGCGCGCGCTGGCGCACGAACGCGCCGACCGCCAGAAAGCGGCGCACCTGGCTGCCGGCTGGCCGCTCGACGTCAAGACGCTCATGGACCACTGGGACGGCCAGCTCGTCTCGATCTGGCAGTTCGACCCCGGCGTGCTGACCGAGGGCACCTGGCACCAGGACTGCTCGTGGTGCCCCTACGCCGCGGCGTGGGCCGGGCTGGGAAAGCGCGCGCTCGACCTCGGCTACATCTACGACTACGAGCTGCACCCGACGTACTACCGGCGCTACCACCCGGACATGCGCGTGCAGTTCGAGGCGATCAAGACGCGCGGCGACAGCCACTGCAAGTTCCGCATCTCGATGCCGCCGAAGCAGAAGCCGGGCGAGCCCGCGTTCAAGGGCTACACCGGCAAGGACGTGTGAGCCGCCCCCTCGCCCGAGCGGGGCGAAGGGGCGGCGAAAGCGAGGGCCGGGCCGTCAGTTCGTCTTGATGCGGGTCCAGGCCCGGTCGTAGAGCTTCAGGTCGTTGCCCAGGTCGACGAAGATCTGCAGCCGCTCCATGGTCTCGGGCGGCGGGTTGATGTTCGGGTTGTTCTTCATGTTGTCGGGCAGCAGTTCGCGCGCGCCGATGTTGACCGAGAAGCCGTTCATGATCAGGCCGACGCCCAGCACCTCGCGCATGTCGTCGAGCATGGTCACCTTGCCCGGGTTGGCCGCGGCGTAGTCGAAGAACTCGCGCCACGACGCCATCGCGGGGATGTACTGCTTGTTGTAGAAGATGCCCACCGTGCCCCAGGCGTAGGGCAGGCAGTACGCGGCGTTGGGGTCGTTCTGGGTGCGCAGGAACGCCGGGTCGATGTTCTCGAACCCGGGCATCTGGTCGACGCCGGTCTCCTGTAGCAGGCCTAGCTGCAGCATGATGTCATTCATGTGCACCGACGGCCACACCAGGTCGTAGCCCGAGGCGCCGGCCTGGATTTTGGCCAGCATCTCCTCGTTCGAGCCGTAGGTGTCGAGCGAGACCTCGACGCCCTCCTTCTTGGCGAACTTGTCGAGCACCTCGGCGTTGATGTACTCGCCCCAGTTGTACAGGTGCAGCTGGCCGTCGGTGCGGGCCTACGCCGCGACCAGGAGCGCGAGCCCCAGGCCCGCCGCCCCCAGCGTGATAATCCGCTTCATGATGCTCGCTCCTCCCAAGATCGAGACCGTGGGACTTTTTTAGTCCCGCATCGACCGCTTCGAATGATCCGCCAGCGCCGGCCGAATTTTCCATCTTTTCGCATCGGCCGTGGACCATGCTAGATTGCCGGCAACGACAAGGGGTGGAGAAAATGCGCATTGCCAGGCGTTTGAGTTCCATTCTGGGCGCGGCGTTCGCCGCTCTCATCGCAACATCGATCACCGCGGCGCCGCCTGCGGCAGCCCAAGGCACCGTCATCTGGGGATTGCCGGCGGCCGCAAGCGTGCTCGATCCGCACGTCTCCTGCGGCTGGTTGGCGAAGTTCATCAACTATCAGATCTACGAGGCGCTGGTCGAAATCGAGCTGAAGACGACGGAGGCGCCAACCAAGCTCAAGGGCCAGCTCGCGGAGTCCTGGGAAATATCCGACGACAACACGGTCTTCACGTTCCATCTGCGCAAGGGCGTGAAGTTCCACGACGGTACGCCGTTCAACGCTGACGCGGTCAAGTTCAACTTCGACCGCTTCCTCGATCCGAATGCGCCGCATTACAACGAGACCGCGGCCGGCTATTTCGGCTTCATCGGCTACTCGCCGACCGAGATCAAGTCGGTCGAGGCGGTGGACGAGCACACCGTGCGCGTCACCCTGAACAATCCGAACAACGATTGGCTCAGGCTCGGCATGGAAGACTGCCCGCAGATGTACATTGTCAGCCCCGAGGCCATCAAGAATTACGGCGAGGAGCTGGCGCTGCATCCCACGGGCACCGGGCCGTTCAAGTTCGTCGAACGCGAGCCTGGCGTGAAGGTCGAACTCGTGCGCAACGATGAGTATTGGGGCGAGAAGGCCAAGGCCGACCGCATCATCTTCCGCGAACTCGAGGATCCAGCCACCCGCATGGCCGCCTTCCGGGCCGGCGAAATCAACATCATTCAGGACCCAGTCTGGGACGAGATCGAGGACCTGGTCGACGAAGGCTATGTCATCACCAAGAACGAGAATGCGCCGACGCTCTGGTATCTCAGCCTGAATACGCGCCACCCCGCGCTCAAGGACGCGCGGGTGCGTCAGGCCATCAACATGGCGATCGACCGCGAAGGCATCGCCCGCGACGTGCTGAAGGGCTACGCGCGGCCGGCCTACGGCATGCTCAACGCCGGCACCTATGCCCACGATCCGAACTACGTCAGCTACAAATACGATCCGGAGGGCGCCAAGGCCCTGCTGAAAGCGGCGGGCGCGGAAAGTCTCACCATCAGCTTCGAACTGCCGAAGTACGGCTTCGGCGAACTGGTGGAGAAGTGGATCCAGCGTGACCTGAAGAAGGTCGGCATCGAGACCGAACTCAACGTCATGGAGTGGCTCGCGTATTTGGACAAGTGGAATCCCGGCATGCCCGACGACGTCGCGATCAACGACCTCATCTGGGGCGAGCAGACCCCGCAATGGACGGCCCAGAGCTATCGCTGCGACCGTCATCCGCCGAACGGCTGGAACAATGCCTGGTTCTGCAACCCGGAGGCGGACAAGCTGTTCCAGCAGGCCCAGGCGGCGGCGGACCTGAAGGAGGCGGCCAAGCTGTACCAGCAGGCCGACGCGCTGATCATGGAGAGCGATCCGCCGTTCGCCCCCATCTACCACTATTACAACCCGGTCGCCCTGCACCCCACGGTCAAGGGCTTCATCAACGGCCCTGCCAACTGGTGGGATTTGTCGGCCGTGTATATCGAGGAGTAGGTCGGCGCGCCGATTGGCGCCGCGCGGCGCTGCCCGTCGGGACGGGCGGCGCCGAACGGCGCGCTGAATCGCATTAGCGTCACACAGAACCGATGCCCCTATTCATCCTGGTCCGTCTGTTCACGGTTCTCCCGGTGCTGTTCGGGGTGTCGGTGTTCGTCTTCCTGCTCGTGCATCTGGCGCCGGGCGACGTCACCTCGACGCTCACCGGGCCCATGGCGACGCCCGAGGCGCGGGATGCGATCCGGGTCAAGCTCGGCCTCGATAAGCCCTTAGTGGTCCAATACGCCATCTGGTTCGGACACCTGCTCGAGGGCGATTTCGGCACCTCCTGGGTGCATCGGCGGTCGGTCATCGAGATGGTGCTGCCGAAATTCCTGAACACCGCGATCCTGGCCCTGAGCGCCGCTCTGTTCGCCTACATCATCGGCTTCCTCGCCGGCATCTTCGCCGCTGCGCGGCGATACAGCGTGACCGACCGGGTCGTCATGGGCGGTACGCTCGTCGCGGGATCGACGCCGCTCTACTGGCTCGGCCTCGTTCTCGTCTTCCTGTTCGCCCTCAAATGGCGGCTGCTGCCGGCGACCGGCATGGTGAGCGTCGTCGACGGGGGCGGCTTCGTCGACGTCCTGCGACACCTGATCCTGCCGGCCGTCACTTCGTCGCTCCCCTCAGGGGCCATCGTCGCCCGTACCACGCGCGCCACCATGCTGGAGGTGCTCGGCCAGAACTATATCCGCGTCGCCCGGGCCAAGGGCGTGCCGGTACGCACCATCCTGCGCAAGCACGCGCTCCGCAACGCGCTCCCGCCGATCGTCACCGTCGCCGGCATGGAGCTCGGCTATCTCCTGGGCGGCGTGGTGTTCGTCGAGGTGGTGTTCGCCTGGCCCGGTATCGGCAACCAGCTCTACGCCTCGATCATCGGCCGGGACATCCCCACCGTGCAGGGCGCGGTGCTCCTGATCGCGATGGCCTTCGTGCTCATCAATCTCGCCGCCGACGTGCTCAACGTCTACATCGAGCCACGCACCCGCGCCGCCGTCACGGGCCACCGGCCATGACGGCGGAGCTCGCCGGGCGAGCGGAGTTGCCGGTGGCTCCCAGGCGAACGAGCGGTCCTATCGCGCGGCTTCGCCACGGCTGGCGCGCCTACGCCAAGGACAAGGCCGCTGTCGCCGCTCTTCTGCTGCTCGTCGTCGTGGCGCTCGCGAGCCTTTTCGCGCCCTGGATCAGCCCGCACGATCCGGTCGAGGCTGTGGCAAACCGCAATGCGCCGCCGGGAAGCGAAGGCCTGCTGCTCGGCTCCGACGGCGACGGGCGGGACGTGCTGTCGCGCCTGCTGTGGGGCGGCCGCGTGTCGCTGCTGGTCGGAGTCCTTCCCACGGTCCTCGCCATGCTAATCAGCCTCGCCATCGGCGTGGTCGTCGGCTGTTTCCGCGGCTGGGTCGACCAGATCGTCATGCGCGCGCTCGATATGTTCTTCGCCTTTCCGCTGGTGCTCGTCGCCATCGTCGTCGCCGGCATCCTCGAGCCCGGTCTGCTGACCATTATCGTCGCCATCGTCGTGGCGCTGGTGCCGTACATCACGCGGCTGGTGCGCACCACGACCCTATCCGTGAGCGGCCAGGCCTATGTCGAGGCGGCGCGCGCCGGCGGCGCCGATTCATTCGCCATCCTGACGCGCTATGTGCTGCCGAACACCCTGCCACCGGTCATTGTGTACACAACGACCCTGATCGGAATGATGATGGTGCTGGGTTCTTCCCTGAGCTTTCTCGGCCTCGGCGTCCAGCCGCCGACCGCCGACTGGGGCCTGATGGTGGCGGAGGGACGCACGGTACTCAAGAAGGCGCCGCATGTGACGCTCTTCCCCGGCCTCGTCATCATCGTCGTCGCCCTCTGCTTCGGATTCATCGGCGACGGCTTGCGCGACGCGCTCGATCCGCGCGCCCGGCGGCGTTGATCCCGGCCGGCCCGCCGCGCCATGACCGCGCCAATCCTCACCGTCGAGAACCTGAAGACCCATTTCCACCTGAGTGCGGGAATTCTTCGAGCGGTCGACGATGTCTCGTTCGCCGTGCCGTCAGGCCGCGTGCTGTCGATCATCGGCGAATCCGGCTCCGGCAAGAGCGTGACGGCGCTGTCGATCCTCAGGCTGATCGAGCCGCCCGGCCGCATTGAATCCGGCCGCATCCTGTTTCGCGACCGCAATCTGCTGGATCTCTCGGACGCGGAGATATCCCAGACCATCCGCGGCAACCGCATCGGCATGGTGTTCCAGGACCCCGTCACCTCGCTCAATCCATCCTTAACCATCGGCGACCAGATCGCCGAAGGGCTGATGATCCACAAGAACCTGACGGCCATCCAGGCCGAGGCCCAGGCGGTCGACCTGCTGAAGCTCGTGGGTCTGCCCAATGCCCGCGAGCACTACAGGAGTTATGCCCACGAGTTCAGCGGCGGCATGTGTCAGCGCGTCGTCATCGCCGCCGCCATCGCTTGCGAGCCGGACATTCTGATCGCCGACGAACCGACGACGGCGCTCGACGTGACCATCCAGGCGCAGATTCTCCAGCTGCTGCTGGACCTCAAGCGGCGGCTGAACGGCAGCCTCATCCTCATCACCCACGATCTCGGCGTCGTCGCGGCCATGGCCGACGAGGTCATGGTGATGTATGCCGGCAAGGTCGTCGAGCAGGCCGATGTGGCCCGCACCTTCCGCGAGCCCCGGCATCCCTATACCCAGGCGCTGATGAGTTCGGTGATGCGGCTCGAGGACCCGCGCGAGGCGCCACTGAACGCCATTCCCGGCGCACCGCCGAGGCCGCTCAATCTGCCGCCCGGCTGCAGCTTCCGGGCGCGCTGCGCCCATGCTTTCGGGCGCTGCGAGAGCGAATATCCGGCGCTGCGTGAGCGCGATCCCGACCATCGCGCCGCCTGCCACCTGCTCGACGGATGAGCGCGATGGCGGAGCCTCTGCTCAGTGTCGGAGGCTTGGCGAAGCAGTTCCGACTGCCGCGCACGCGCCTGTTCGACGCGCCGCTGACCCTCAAGGCGCTGGACGGCGTCAGCTTCGATCTGCGGCCAGGCGAGATTCTCGGCATCGTCGGCGAGAGCGGCTGCGGCAAGTCGACGCTGGCGCGGCTCGTGCTCCGTCTTCTCGATCCCTCGGCCGGACGCATCCGTTTCGCCGGGCGCGACATCACGCGGACCGGCGGCGCCGAACTGCGTCGGCTGCGCCGGGAGATGCAGCTCGTCTTCCAGGACCCGCTATCGTCGCTCAATCCCCGCATGCCCGTCGGGGTCACCATTGGTGAGGCGCTGCGCTTCCACGGCATGGGCAGTCGCGCCGAGCAGCAGGCCCAGGCGCGCGACTTTCTGGACATCGTCGGCCTCGACCGCGACTACTACGACCGGCTGCCGCACGAATTCAGCGGCGGCCAGTGCCAGCGGGTCGGCATCGCCCGCGCGCTGATTCTAAAGCCGCGTCTTCTGGTGCTGGACGAGCCGGTGTCGGCGCTCGATGTCTCCGTGCGCGCGCAGATCCTGTCCCTGCTGCTCGACCTGCGCCGTCGCTTCGGCCTTACTTATATCCTGATCTCGCACGATCTCAGCGTGGTCAAGCGCGTCTGCGACAGAACGGCCGTGCTGTACCTCGGCAAGCTCGTGGAGATCGCGCCCAGCGAATCGCTGTATCGCGAGCCGCTACATCCCTATACCCAGGCGCTGATCCGCGCGATTCCGTCGCCCGATCCTGCCGCCAAGCGCGCCCGCGACCTCGGCGGCATCGAAGGCGACGTACCCTCGCCCATCGATCCGCCCAAGGGTTGCCGCTTTCACACGCGCTGCCCGCACCGGATGGAGGTGTGCGCGCAGGACGAGCCGCCGATGCGCGAGCTCAGGCCCGGTCATGTCGCCGCCTGCTTTCTCCATGAGGCGGGCGGCGCTCCCGCGACGCGACAGTGAGCCCCGACAGGACGGAGACAAACCGTGGAGTACCTGTACAACTACCGCATCAAGCCCGAGGACATCGCCTACGCTGAGGAGTTCCGACGCAAGCCTGTCGGCCATCACAGCCCCGGGCTGCAGCGCGTCCTCAACCGCCTTCACGGGATGCCGCTCGCCGGCAAGCCGATCCTGGTTTGCACCAAGCCGCACCGCGAATGGACTTTGGCGCTGCTGTCCGGGGTGCAGGGCGTGCCGCCAAAGCTGGTTCCCGGCAAGACCTATCGCAGTCTGCACGACGGCTTGTGGGACATTTTCCGGACCCGCTGGAAGATGGTGACGGGCGAGGACCTGGAGCAGGCGCTGGCGCGTCACAAGAAAACATCGCGGCGGGTTGCCTAGGCCATGCTGAAGCTCACGGCCTACAGCAACCCCATCCATGTCCGGCCCGGCGAGTCCGTTCAGTTCAAAGTGAGCTGCGACGGGCTTGCTGCGTACAACGCGCAGATCGTGCGCATAGTCTGCGGCGACACGTCGCCGGAAGGCCCTGGATACCGGGAGATTCCGGTTCCGGCCAAGGTCAACCGGCGCTACGAGGGCCGCTTCCAGCCTATCCACGCCGGCTCCCATGGCGAGGTGCCGGCGAACCCGGCGCTCGATGGCCTCGCGAGCTTCACCGTCCAGGCCTTCATCTGGCCGACCACGCCCAAGAAGGGGCTGCAGGGCATCGTGAGTTGCTGCTCGGAGGACGGCCTCACGGGCTTCGCTCTCGTCATCGACGATACCGGCGCGCTGGCGTTGCGTCTCGGCACCGGCCGGGGCAGCCGGCTGGTTTCGACCGGCCGGCCGCTGCAGGAACGGCGGTGGTATCTCGTTTCGGCCTCCTACGATGCGCGGACGCGCCGGGCGACGGTTGCCCAGGCCTATCAAGGCCGGCTCGCCCGACGCTATAGCGCCGCGATCACGACCAGGCTCCGCGAGCCCTATGCCCCCGCCGAGGGCCGCCCCCTGGCGATGGCGGGCATCGCGACCGCCGCCGGCGCCGACCGCCTGATCGTCGGCAACCATTACAACGGGAAGATCGATCGGCCGCGCCTCGCCAACCGGGCGCTGTCCGAGCCCGAGATACGCGCGCTATGCGACGGCATCCCGAGCGCCCTTGCCGATGCGGTGGTCGGCGCCTGGGACTTCGCTCGCGACATCGGCTCCGAGGACCTGTCCGATATCTCCGCCACCGGCTTGCAGGGCGTGACCGTCAACCTGCCGGCGGGCGCCATGACCGGCGCCAACTGGACCGGCGAGGTCATGGACTGGCGCGTCCGGCCGGAAGAGTGGGGCGCCATTCACTTCCACGACGACGATCTCTACGACGCCGGGTGGCAGACCGATTTCACCTGGACCATCCCCGGCAATCTCCGTAGCGGCGTCTATGCGGCGCGGCTCCGCTCGGGCGCTCATGAGGAGTATGTGCCCTTCGCAGTCGGACCCGAACCGGGACGGGAGGCGAAGATCGCCTTCCTCATGCCGACAGCGAGCTACCTGGCCTATGCCAACGAGCATATCGCGACCGACGGCATCGCCACCGAGCTCACCTGCAACTTTGCAACCGTCGCCGATCCCTGGTCGGTGTATCTCGCCGAGCATCGCGAGTACGGCCAGTCCATGTACGACCTGCATTCAGACGGTAGCGGCGTCTGCTATTCCTCGCGGCTCCGCCCGGTGCTGAACATGCGGCCGAAGCGCGAGTCGGTGCTGGGCGGCATCGGCCCGTCGCGACTCTGGCAGTTCAACGCCGACACCCACATCCTCGACTGGCTCGAGGCCAAGCGGCACCGCTACGACGTCATCACCGACGAGGAGCTGCACGAGCGCGGGCTCGACCTGCTGTCGCCCTATCGCGTGGTCGTCACGGGCACCCATCCCGAATACTGGTCGACCCGGATGTGGGACGCGCTCGAGGCCTGGAAGCATAGCGGCGGCCGGCTGATGTATCTCGGCGGCAACGGCTTCTACTGGCGTGTCGCCTATCATCCAGCGCTGCCGGGCGTCATCGAACTCCGGCGCAACGAGGGCGGCATCCGCGCCTGGACCGCCCAGCCCGGCGAATACCATCACAGCTTCGACGGGCTTTATGGCGGTCTCTGGCTCAACAACGGCCGGGCACCACAAAAGTTCGTGGGTATCGGCATGTGCACCCAGGGCTTCGACATCAGCTCCTACTACCGGCGGAAGCCCGACAGCCATAAGCCGAAGGTGCGTTTCATCTTCGAGGGCGTGGGCAAGGACGAGCTGATCGGCGACTTCGGTCTGGTGGGCGGCGGGGCGGCCGGCCTCGAGCTCGACCGCGTCGAGCCCGCCCTTGGCAGTCCGGCCCATCTCCACTGGCTCGCCTCGTCCGAAGGCCACACCGACGCCTATCAGCTCACGGTCGAGGAGCTGCCGGAGACCTATCCCGGCCTCGGCGGCGAGGAGCAGGGCAGCGTGCGCGCTGACATGGTGTTCTTCGAGACGGAGAACGGCGGCGCCGTCTTCTCCGTGGGCTCCATGACCTGGGCCGGCTCTCTCTCCCACGAAGGCTACGACAACAACGTCTCGCGCATCACCAACAACGTGCTTCGCCGTTTTCTCGACCCGCGCCGGTTCTGACCGCCGCGAACTTGAGGCAGAACAAGGCAGGTTGACGGCGGCCGCTCAAGTTCGGGTGACCAGCCCCCTGCGCCTTCCTCCATGTGAAGCCGGAGTCCGGCAACCCAGGAGGGACCGGACGGATGAAGCGATCGAGGTTCACGGAAGAGCAGATCATCGGGCTCCTGCGGGAGCAGGAGGCGGGTGAGAAGACGGCGGAGGTCGGCCGCAAGCACGGCATCAGCACGGCCACGTTCTACGCCTGAAAGGGGAAGTTCGGCGGCATGGACGTGTCCGGGGCGCGGC
>Ga0194131_10000441_pt1 | contig 69908 bp, 66 predicted proteins | sample TA2KigO120mmetaG_FD_148631 | JGI IMG/M metagenome (GOLD analysis project Ga0194131, IMG submission 148631) | Freshwater microbial communities from Lake Tanganyika, Tanzania - TA2015053 Kigoma Offshore 120m | ecosystem: Environmental > Aquatic > Freshwater > Lake | place: Tanzania: Lake... | reverse complement strand
TGGCGGGGACCTCCAAAGCAAAGAGCCGAATCAATGCCCGGAGTTGTCGGGTCGACAAATGAGTCCTGGGCAACAAGGAAGAGGCCATGCTTCAGCATAAAAAGACTTCCAAAACTAGACAAGCTCCTTCGAATTTATTACGAAGACACGGACTGCGGCGGGGTCGTGTACTATGCGAACTACCTGAAATATTTCGAGCGGGCCCGCACGGAGTATCTGGAGCGGCGCGGCCTGTCCGTCGCGCAGCTCATGGAGGAGGGGACCGTCTTTATGGTGGTGCGAGCGGAGGCGAAGTACCGCTCGCCGGCCCGCTACGGAGAGACGCTGCGCATCGAAACGACGCTGGACACCAGCAAAAACGCGTCCTTCACCTTCGCCCACGTGATTCGCGAGAAACAGAGCGGCCGCCTCGTCGTCGAAGGCTCCGCAACGTTGGTGCCGACGGGGCCGGACGGCAAACTCAAGCGGCTGGCAGCCGAACTAAAGGCAGCCTTGCTGGCGCCGCCGAAAGGAGAGTCCTGATGCCTGAAAAATTCGGTACCTGGCTGGCGGTGACGGCGGTGGCCATCGGCTTCATGGTCCTGGCCTGGCTGCTGTTCGCGGACAACCCGTCAGACAAGAAGAAACCGGACGGCAAGAAGAAGTAGACGGCACAGCCCGATCGTGGGACCGGCTTTGTGCCGTGCTCGTCGATGTGACTATCGCAGAATAGCTCGCAGTGATCCCGCCTCTTGCGCTCCGCTCACCAACTGCCTCAGAGCTATCGACATCCACGCCGGACTTCGCCTACGGGTGCGGCCAGGTGGTGCCGATGATATACGCGGCCAGGGCCACCATGGTGATGGCGCTCAGCGCGATGTGCGCGGCGAAAACCCATGAGAATCCATGGGTCGGTCGCGGCAGATCTGCCGGGACGTCGAGTTCGGGCGCTGCGCATAACTCATGCGGCTTCTTGATGTAGAGATCCTTCATGCTCCGGATGAACCGCACCGTTCCTGCGTCCGAAGGTTGTGGTAGAGCGCGATCGCGAACAGCGAGAAAGTCAGGAGCAGGGCGGAGAGGCCGAGCGGAGAATTGTGGGGGTACTTATCGTCCAGCTGGAAGTGCGCGATGCCGATGACGGCGTAGCCCGTGAAGACTTCCAGCGAGTTCCGCGATTCGATTTCGCGAAGGCCGTGGAAGTTGCGTTCAAATTCCTCCGCGCGAAATTGGTACAACTCCTTCCCATCCTTGCTTCGCTCCTTCGAGGCCGCGGGTCGCTAATGTCCGGATGGACCGCGCTCCGAATCCTTCATGCCAAGGCTACGTAACTACCTGCCGCTGGGAAAGCCTTGTCAAGCGCGGGGTGTGGGAAGGGGGAGTCTGGAGCGGTTGAAAAAGCGGTTATGCGCCTGATGGAAGAGCCCGCCGAATCGTCTCGATTAATTCTCGCTCTGTGAACGGCTTGGCGAGAAAGGAGACGCCGAAACCGATTGCGCTGGCGAGGTCTCCTGCAAACCCTGTCATGAAGAGCACCTTGATGTGGGGGCGGTGTGGCATCAGGCGAGCGACCAATTCGACTCCGTTTACTCCCGGCATCCTGAAATCGGTCAGCAGGAGATGAATCGTGCCGAGCGGTCGCTCGCACAGCGACAAGGCCTCGGCTGCACTCGATGCCTCCACCACGTTATATCCGTTTCTGGTCAGCATCAACCGGACGAATTTTCTGATCTCCGGCTCGTCATCGACGACGAGGATCGTCGGCTGCTCCGCCGGGGTGCCGGATGCGGTGTTCGGGAGCGCACGAGCGTCTTCTAGCCCGGTCATAATAGTAGTTCCTCCGGCAATACCTTGGCTGGAGTATACAGCAATATGCTCGTTTTGTCCTTGCCTGCCCTGGTGAGGAGCCGATGGCTGATGGCAAATCCATGGCGACCCATCCGCTACATGCAGTCAGCTATCTGCTTCCCGGCTTGGCGTACCCTTCGGTTTTGAGCACCTCCGCCACGTTGCGGCCGTCTACGAAGACATCGGCTAGGGTCCTGCCATAGGGGTCCAATGCATCCGTGACCATCGTCACGGTTCCTTCGTGCAGGAGCGAATCCAGCCGTTGCGTGGCTTCGAATCCCCCGGACTGATCCTTCTCGGGCGTATCGATCGAACGCAGCCTGATGCGATCGGCGCCGTAGGCAAAGGTGTCGCCGTCGATCACGCGAATCTTCCATGGGTCCAGCGTGATCGAAGGAGCGGGGGGCATGCGGAGCGGCATCCGGATCACGGGCATCCGCCGTGGCAGCAGGCGCTCCTGGGCGAAGGGCTTGCGGGCTATGTGCCGAAGCGCCCGTCGGCTGTAGATCGGCGGCAGCCGCACGGTGGCTGAACCGGGGGGACGGTGAGCCTTCTGTCCTGTCGATGCCGGAGAGTGAGGCTTCGTGTCGTTGCGATGAGCCTGACTGCCTGAAGCGACGCCGTCCGGCAACACGATTCCCACGAAAAGAACGAATAGGGCGAGTCCATGGAAGCGGGTCATAAGGAACCTCCTTCTTGCAAAAGCCGATTGCAGGGGAAGAACTGCAAGACTCGTGCGTGAAGGGATGGGTCGGGATGGGTCAGGAAAGAGAGCAGGGATGGGGACCATCGGGCAGAAAAAAGAAGAAGCCCGCTCCTGTGGTGAAGATTGCTTGCCAGCGAGGTGGATGAATCCGACCGACCGCACAACCTATTGTCTGCGGTCTCGCGTCTTCCTGTTGATGGGCCGAAGCCTCATTCGGTCGTGCCTACTGGCACCGAGCAGAAGATGCGCATGTTCGGTTCGGGACTCTTCTCGCTGACGCCGAACCCTCTGGTGTGCTCACAGGAGCGGGCTCTCCTTGTCCGGTGGCGTCATATATCTTTCGATCACCCCCCTTCGATACACGTCGTGAAGACCGGCTTCACGGGATGAACTTTGCGCCCGATTTTCATATCTGTCAAGACGCGATTTTCGTCCCAGAGAACGCATAATTCAACGCATAATTCATGCCATGGGACCGGTCGGTTGACAAGGGTGAAAACCGCATGGTGGAATAGCCACGTCGTTCGTATCTCGTGAAGCGTATCTCGTCAAATAATGACGAGTTATGAGGAGTGGGGCGGTGGTCCAACGCCCCTGTCCGTTTTCTGCGCGCTTCACGAACAACGCCTCACGAATCACGGAGGGTTTCATTATGGATATGTTTGGAAAAGTCGGCTTGGTCGAGATTCCGGTCTTGATCGCGCCGGATCAGAAGGCCTGGCTGGATCAGATGATCAAGGAAGGCAAGATTGCGGTCCCGCCCGGGGGAACATTGGAGAAAGGCTCGTTGATCTCGATGTTCATCCGGATGCTGCTCCACAATGCCATGGAAGAGCAAAGACGGCAGGCGGCGCTGGACGCGGAGGATGAAGACGACGAGTAGGCGGCTGAAATGTCGGCCACCGTATCCGCTTGGATAGCCGATGTATCGCAGCAGATAACGCAGCCAGCCGTCAGCCCTTAGCCAGAAGCTCAAGGCCGATGGCTGAAGGCTCCCACCTGTTTCTATAGATTCTTGAAGGCGGCTCGCGCCGCGAGGACGGTCTTCTCGATGTCGGCTGCCGAGTGGGCGGTGGAGAGAAAGGCCGCCTCGAACTGGGACGGGGCGAAGTAGACACCCTTTTCCAGCATCCGACTGAAGAATGTGGCGTAGCGCTGGGTGTCGGATTGCTTGGCTGAGGCCCAGTCCACCACCGGCCCCTTCGTGAAGAACCCGCAGAGCATCGAGCCCACCCGCGTCTGAGTCAGCGGGACCCCGGCCTTCTTGGCCGCCTCGCCGATCCCCTCCGCCAGTTCCGCCGCCTGCAGGTCCAGCTTTTTGTAGAGGCCCGGCGCCTTCAACCGCTTGAGCGTTTCGATCCCCGCCGTGACCGCGAGCGGATTGCCCGAGAGGGTACCGGCTTGATAGACCGGCCCGGCCGGCGCGATCCACTGCATGATCTCCTGCCGGCCCCCGTAGGCGCCCACCGGTAGGCCGCCGCCGATGATCTTTCCCAGGCAGGTCAGGTCCGGCCTGATGCCATAGAGCCCTTGCGCGGCTCCGTAGCCGACCCGGAAGCCGGTGATCACCTCATCGAAGATCAACAACATCCCGTGGGCCCGCGTCAGTTCCCGCAAGGCTTGCAGGAACTCATGGCGGGGGGGAATCACGCCCATGTTACCCGCGATAGGCTCCACGATCACGCAGGCCAGCTTGTGGCCGTGGGCCTGGATGAGGCGTTGCACGCCCGCAATGTCGTTGTACGAGGCAGTCAATGTGTGGCGCGTGAAGTCCGCCGGCACGCCGGGGCAATCGGGAATACCGAGCGTGGCCAGCCCCGACCCGGCCTTGGCCAGCAGGTAATCGCTGTGTCCGTGGTAGCAGCCCTCGAATTTGAGGATGCCGTCGCGCTTGGTGTAGCCGCGGGCCAGACGGATCGCACTCATGACCGCTTCCGTGCCGGAGCTGACCAGACGGACTTGCTCCATGGAGGGTATGGCCTGGCCGATCATCTTGGCCAGCGTCACTTCCAATTCGGTCGGGGCTCCGTAGCTGGTCCCGTTGGCGGCGGCGCGCTTGATCGCGGCGATGATGGGCGCCGGCGCATGGCCCAGGATCATCGGGCCCCAGGACAGGACATAATCGATGAAGCTGTTTCCGTCCACGTCGTAGAGGTGGGAGCCCTTGGCGCGCTTGATGAACAAAGGCTGGCCGCCCACGGACCGGAAGGCGCGGACGGGGCTGTTCACCCCGCCGGGGATGTACTTTTGGGCCTCGGCAAAGAGCTGTTTCGATTTCGTAGTCTTCACGGGTCCGGCAAGCCTCCTCAGCAGGATGTTGAAAACAGCCGCCAGCGTCGTTCTCGCGTCGCTCGGAGGCTCAACGTACCACAAAGAGTATGCTTCGCCCCCTTACTCGCTGCGGCTTCGCTGGACGGCCTTTTTGACCATCCTGTCACAAACTCGGTCGCTGGAAAAATGGCGTGCACCCTAACATGCACCGGTACCGAGGTCAAGAACGGGAAACCCTTGCCGCGCGAGCTGCTCTTCGTCTATTCTCACCACAGTTCATGTGAGGGAGGACGGGGCATGGCAGAGAAAGCAGCGCCGGGGAGCATGAGAAAAGAAACCGACAGTATGGGGGCGATCGAGGTCCGGAACGACCGCTATTGGGGGGCCCAGACCGAGCGCTCGCTGCACCATTTCGACATCGGACAGGACGTCATGCCCCGCGAGTTGATCCGGGCCTTCGGCATCCTCAAGCGGGCGGCGGCCGAGGTCAACCGGGACCTGGGCAAGCTGCCGGCCGACAAAGCCACGCTCATGATCGCCGCAGCCGACGAAGTGATCGCCGGGAAGCTGGACGGCCATTTTCCCCTGCGCATCTGGCAGACCGGCAGCGGCACCCAGACCAACATGAACGCGAACGAGGTCATCTCCAACCGGGCCATCGAACTGGCCGGGGGCAAGATGGGCAGCAAGGACCCGGTCCATCCCAACGACCATGTGAACATGTCTCAGTCCTCCAACGATACCTTCCCGACGGCCATGCACATCGCGGCGGCGGAGCAGATCGTCCACTTGCTCATTCCCAAAGTCACGCAACTGCGCGACGCGTTGGCGGCCAAGGCCAAGGCCTTCGACTCGATCGTGAAGATCGGCCGCACGCATCTGATGGACGCGGTGCCGCTGACGCTGGGCCAGGAGTTCTCCGGCTACGTGGCGCAGCTCGACCAAGATCTCGAGCGGCTGCGCGGCTCGTTGCCCCACATTTACGAACTGGCGTTGGGCGGGACGGCGGTCGGCACGGGCCTCAACACCCATCCGGAGTTCGCCCGCCGGGGGGCGGAGAAGATTGCCGCCTATACCAAGCTGCCCTTCGTCTCGGCGCCGAACAAATTCGCTGCGCTGGCCGGGCACGATGCCCTGGTCATGGCCAGCGGGGCGTTGAAGACTCTGGCTTGCTCCCTGATGAAGATTGCCAACGACATTCGCTGGCTGGGCTCAGGCCCGCGCTGCGGCCTGGCCGAGCTGATCCTGCCGGCCAACGAGCCGGGGTCCTCGATCATGCCGGGGAAGGTGAACCCGACCCAGAGCGAAGCGATGACGATGGTCTGCGTGCAGGTGATCGGAAACGATACGGCCATCTCCATGGCCGGCAGCCAGGGCAACTTCGAACTGAACGTCTTCAAGCCGGTGATCATCCATAACCTGCTGCACTCGATCCGGTTGTTGGCGGACAGTTGCCGCTCTTTCACGGAGCATTGCGCGGTCGGTCTCGAGCCGGATGTGGCGCAGATTCACAAGAGCGTGACCAATTCCCTGATGCTGGTCACGGCCCTCAATCCCAAGATCGGCTACGACAAGGCGGCGAAGGTCGCCAAGAAGGCCTACGAGGAACGGACCACGCTGCGCGAGGCCTGCCTGGCCCTGGGCTTTCTCTCCGGCGAGGAATTCGATTCGCTCGTCAAGCCGGAGAAGATGCTGGGTCCGGAAGCCTAAGCGGACAATCCCATCCAGCCGATCGATCGGACCGATCGCATGCGCAAAGCCACACTCGTCTGCACCATCGGGCCGGCCGGCGACCAGCCGGCGATGCTCGATCAGAAGTAAGGTAGATAGAATGGAACCCGACGCGGACAAGCTAGACTTCGTGACCGTGGAAGGCTTGGTGGCCTATGGGGAGGGTCTCGCTCGCCGTGTGCTCGATGGAGAGATCGTTTCGCCTCCGCTCCCGGCTGCCTCGGTCGATCGCGCGCGGCTGGCTCAAGACGCCATGGTGAAGATTCGAGCGTTCGCCCAGCGTGCGCAAGCCGGGTTTCCGGACGCACGGGCGTATCGGGATGCGCGCCGGGCCCTGATCGACGAGGGGTGCGGGGGCGACGAACTCGTTTTTTTCGTCGCCTGGAACCGGCTCCTTGCGGAAGGAGACCTCGCGCCGCTGTTTCGCATGCCGATCGCGACGGTGCAGAAGCCGACCCACCGCCGTCCGGTCGCGATCGTGCCGCGCGAGCACTTGACCCCGCAACTGGTGGAGGGGCGCATCGTCCTGGACCTCGGGGATAACCGGTTCTGGCTGTTACCCCGCGACCTGACGGATCGAACGCTCCTCTTCACGATGCGACATGGGGTGTCGCGCGTGGAGAGCAAAACGTTTCGAGTCGGTCGGCGCCTCGCCAACGTGCTGGATCCCGCCCAGGGGATCCCGAAGGCCGACGCGGTCGGCGCCTCGCTCGCCAGGATGGTCGGCGTGGTCGCGCAACAACTCGACTTCCTGCATCTTCACAATTACCTCGATCCGAGGACGTTCGTCCATCTGGTCAGCCGGAGCCCCAATACGAGGCAACTGTGCGAGCGAGTGATTGCCGCGCTGGTGCCGGACCAGGCCGTGGCCGTCCAACCGTTCGTCGAGACGGCGTTGGAATCGCAGGACTTCGGCTGGGTCACCGGGCTGGAGAAGCAGGCGGAGGCCGAGGAAGCAGCCAAGGCGTTCGGTGTGGACGTGAAGACGGCCAAGCGTCTGATCAAGCATCCGCTCTATAGTTACCCCGGCGGCCACTCGTACTTCGATCTCTACATCGACGTGATCGACGGATTCCATCAAATGGGCCGGTCGCATCAGGGGAAGGTCGTGTGTTTGTATACCCACAGCTCCACGCTGCGGGCGCTCATGATTTTTCTGGATTCTCGGCCGTTTCGCGAGGCCTTCACGGAGTTCGGTGAATATAAGGAAGGGCAGGATAACGTGGTCCACCTGGCCTTCGAGCACGGCCTCTTGTCCGGGTATTCGACGGCGGTGGGGCTGTCGGAACGGGAGCGGGCGACGCGAGACGCTTGGGTAACGGTCGAACGCGAACGACGGGATCGGGTGACGCTGAAGCCTCGCCAAATCAAGCGGATCGTGGCGTTGGTATCGGGCGGCGACTTCGCCGGCGCCGGCGCGGCGTTGAAAGAGCTGCACGTGACGGGAACCAGGCTGGGCCTCGAGGTGCACTTCGTGCGTCACGGGTTCCTGGGGCTGGCCAACAACTGGATCGAAGCCGTGACCGGAGAGGACACCAGAGGAATGGGGAGCCATGCGAGTTCCCCGATCGGCAGCAGCCGTTTCGAAGACTTTAAGGACGAGCGTGTTCAGCAGGCGACCATACGGCATCTCACGCCCTATATGCGGGACGGCGCTCTGGTTGTCATCGGCGGCGACGGAAGCCTTCGCGGCGCGCGCGCTCTCTATGAGCAATTCGGCGTCCAGGTTGTGGGGCTCCCCGGGACGATCGACAACAATCTTGCCGGCACGACGTCGTTGGGCTTTCATTCCGCCGTGGCGCTGGCGAATCAATCCATCGAGTCGCTGAAGGCGACCAGCTCGGCCATGGGCAGCGTGTTCTTCATCGAAATTATGGGGGCGGGGTCTGGTCACCTCGCGTTGGCCTGCGCGTACCAAGCGAGGGCCGAGGGGGTGCTGGTCAACGAGTATCCCGACCCCGACGCGTACATCGATGAGGTCATCCTGGGTACGCTCAAGCAGACCTTGGGCGTGTCGAACAAAAGCCATTTTTTCGTGGTGGCCGAACAGACCCCTCATCGCCATCATCGGGATGGGGGCGTCCACGGGCTTGTGGACTACGTCGGCGGCACGATCGCCAAATGGCCGCAGTTTCAGGCCAAGCCCGGTTGCTACCCTCTGGCGCCGGCGACCAAGGCGACAATCCTGGGCCACACCCTGAGGGGCGCGCCTCCGGTGCCGGAAGACAAGGCCATCGCACAACACCTCGCTTACGAGACGATCCGTCGTTTGGTCGAACGTCCCGATCACGTCGTGGGGTGTATGGTCGCCTATCGCGAACCCGGGACCGTCGAACCGATCCCTCTCCACGCGGTGGCGCCCAAGCCGTTCGATTGGGAGGTCTTCGCCCAGATGCACGGCAACGACCTCCCATAGATCCGCCAGGCTGAGTCGTTGCCGGGTCGGAGGTCGTTTGTTAGTATGCCTAAAGCTAGCCGTCAGTAATCAGCCGTCAGTGCTGGCAAGTGGCGCGTCGCTCTCGATCTCCGTAATTGTGGCTGAAAGCTGACCGCTGATAGCCGAAGGCTCAGACTATGCGAAAAGCCAAAATTGTCTGCACGATCGGTCCTGCCAGCGATTCTCCCGAGGTCTTGGACCGCCTCATCGAGAGCGGCATGGACGTGGCCCGGCTGAATTTTTCTCATGGCACCCACGAATCACACGGTCGCGCCATCAAGGCGATCCGTGAAGCGGCCGGTCGTCGACGCGTCGTGGTCGCGATCATTCAGGATCTGCAGGGACCCCGTATCCGCGTCGGGGCGATGGTCGACGGCGGAGTGGACGTGGTTTCGGGCCAGACCGTGCGCCTGGTAGCCGAGCACGCCCATGCCACACCGGCGGGAGAGGACATCCCGGTCACGTATGAAAATCTGGCTCGGGATGTCAAATCCGGCGCCCGCATTCTGATCGACGATGGGCTGATCGAGTTGGTGGTTACCGTCGTGTCCGGTGAGGCGGTGGAATGCAAGGTCCTCACCGGAGGACGGATCGCGTCGCACAAGGGGATCAACCTGCCCGGCACCTGTGTCAGTGCCCCGACCCTGAGCGACAAGGACCGGATGGATCTCCGGTTCGGCGTGACGCAAGGCGTGGACTATGTGGCGTTGTCGTTCGTCAGAGGGCCGGAAGATGTGACCGAGGCCAAGCGGTTGATCGCCGCCTGGGGGGGCGACGTGCCGGTAATCGCCAAGATCGAGCGGCCCGAAGCGATGGATCACCTGGAGGCGATCCTCGCCGAGGCGGAAGGCGTCATGATCGCGCGGGGCGATCTGGGCGTCGAGATGAGCCCCGAGGCCGTGCCGATCCTGCAGAAACGGATCATCGCGGACGCCAATCGCCGCCGCCGCCTCGTGATCACGGCGACGCAGATGTTGGAATCCATGACCCAGCAGCCGAAGCCGACCAGAGCGGAAGCCTCCGATGTCGCCAATGCGGTGTTCGATGGAACGGACGCCGTGATGCTGTCCGGCGAAACGGCCGTCGGGCATTATCCGGTTGAAACCGTGCGCGTCATGGACCGGATCGTGCGGGCGGCCGAGGCCGCGGCCATGCACAGTCCCCAGCCGGAAAGCACGCTCAACGCCGCAGCCGGATGGCCCGCGAGGGGCCGCCCGGAGGTCTCTTCTCCTGAAGCGATCTGCACCTCGGCTTCTGCGGCGGCTTCCGCGATTGGGGCCAGCGCGATCGTGGCATTCAGCGAGTTGGGGATGACGGCGTTGCTGATGTCGAAGCAGCGTCCGGTCGCCCCGATCATCGCCTTTACGCCGTTCGAGCGCGTCCTGCAGCGAATGGCGCTCTACTGGGGGGTGATCCCCCACACCATGCGGCAGATCGACCAGACAGACGAGCGTGTGGAGGAGGCAGAGCGTCGTCTGAAGGCCGAGGGCCTCGCGACCGCGGGGCAACGGATCGTGATCCTGTCTGGAACGCGCATAGGCCAGCCCGGCGGGACCAACTTAATGAAGCTCCATGACCTGGCATAGCGCCATTGGCCGACTGAGGGTATCGTGAGCAAACGGGCGATCTTTCCGGTCGTCATGATGTTCCTGCTCGTTTGGTCGGGGGCAATGGTGGCGGACGGCCTGGCGTTCACCGGCGATCTGAAGAAGGATCCGGCGAACGTGGTCAAGGCCTACCTATCCCTGGACATGAAGGGGGCGCGGCTGGAGTCCATGTCCTGGGAGACGCTCCGGCCCTACGTCAATTGGACGCGGGAACTGTCCTGGGGAATCGTGGTGGTGATCGAGAACTATGAGGTGATCGACGAGATCAAGGCCTGGGAAGTGGTGAACTTGCTGGAGGTGTGGATTCCCGTCAAGTTCAAGGTGCTCGGGACGATGGAATGGGACGAGGTCGTCTTCAAGCCGGAGCCGCATGTCGAAGAGGTCCGATTTCATGTGAAGGCCGTCGGAGACCGCTGGCGGATCATCGAGCCGACTCTGCCGCCGCACGTCGGCCAGAAGCGCTTAATCGGTTACGTGCGGCAGGCGATGATCGAGGAGACCGACGGGGTCAAGGCGGCGAGACTGACGGAGCTTCGGGATAGCCTGAGGCAGGCGCCATGACGAAGGCCACGCCGCAAGCGGCCGTGCCGGTCGATCTCTTGATCTTCGACCTGGACGGGACGTTGATCGAATCCAAGTGGGACATTGCCACGGCGGTCAATCTGACGCTGGGCGAATTGGGTTTGCCGCTCCGCCCGCAGGAAGAAATTTTCGGGTTCGTCGGCGACGGCGTCAAGCGGCTGCTCCGGCTCTCCGTCGGGGAGGCCAATCAGACCCGCTACGAGGAGGCCTTGCGGGTGTTCCGCGGCCATTACCTGGCCCATTGCCTCGACCGGACGCAATTTTACTCCGGCGTCGAACAGGTCTTGGCCCACTTCGCCCAGAAGCAGAAGGCGGTCGCCACGAACAAATCCATCGAATACACCATGAAAATCTTGCAAGGGCTCGGGGCGCATCACTTTACCTACGTCGTCGGCGGCGACAACGGCTATGGGCTCAAGCCGGAGCCGGGCATGCTATTGAAGGTGATGGAAGAGCTGCAGGTCGACAAGGAGCGGACCGTGCTCATCGGGGACAGCACGAACGACATCAATGGCGGACATAACGCGGGGATCCGGGTCTGCGCGGTCGGCTATGGGATGGGGAACCGGGAGAAGATGGCCGCCTGCCGGCCGGACTGGTTCATCGAACAACCGGAAGAATTGATGGGACTCTTCGCATGAAAAGCAGGACAAAGTCGAGGATCAGGTTGAGCGGAAATGCGCTGGCGGTCTGTGTTCTCTTAACTCTCGGCCTTACCCTTAGCCTCATCCTGCAGGCCCAGGGAGCCGGCCTGGCCGAGCGCGTCATCGAACACCGATTGGCGAACGGCCTCACGGTCCTGATGGTGGAGCGTCACGAGAGTCCGGTCCTCTCCATCAACATGACCTTCGGCGTCGGCGGGATCAACGAACATACCGGCATCACCGGCGTGGCGCATCTCTATGAACACATGGCCTTCAAGGGGACCAAGACCTTTGGCACCAAGGACTATGCCAAGGAACGGCCGCTGCTGATGGAATTGGACCGGCTCAACGGAGAGATCGAGGTCCTGCGCGAGCAGCTCCGCGCCGCCGGCCAGCAAGATTCCCCCGCCTTGCAGCAGAAGCTTCAATCGTTCAAGGAGGTCCAGGCGGCGGCCGATGCCTTGGTCGTGGGCAACGAGATGCCCTTGCTCTACCAGCGCCATGGGGCGGTGGGGCTGAACGCCTCTACGGGCAAGGACGTCACGCGCTACACCGTGAGCTTGCCGGCCAACCGCCTGCCGCTCTGGGCCGCGATCGAAGCGGACCGGATGGCGAACCCGGTCCTGCGTGAGTTTTACAAGGAGCGGGCCGTGGTGATGGAGGAACGCCGCTTGCGGACGGAGGACAGCCCCAACGGGCTGCTTTTCGAGGCCTTCGCCGCCGCGGCGTTCCAGGCCCATCCCTACGGCTTTCCGACGATCGGCTGGGGCTCGGACATCCTGGCCCTCACGCCGGCCGAGACCGAGCGGTTTTTCCGCACCTATTACGGTCCGAACAATGCCGTCGTGGCGATTGCGGGTGACATCAAGCCTTCCGAGGTGATCGCCCTGATCGAACGGACGTTCGGCGCCTTGCCCGCGGCTCCGCCGCCGCCACCCGTGGTGACGGTCGAACCACCACAGAAAGGCGAGCGGCGCATCGAGGTGGAGTTCGAGGCGGAGCCGATCCTGATCATGGGCTATCACAAGCCGGCCCTGGGCCATCCGGACGATTTCGTTTTCGACGTGCTGGACTCGGTCCTGTCGGAAGGCGTGACCTCGCGGCTGTATCAAAAGCTCGTGCGCGAAAAACGGCTCGCGGTCTCCGTCGGCACCGATTCCGGATTTCCCGGCCAGCGCGATCCCAACCTGTTCGTGATCAGCGCCGCGCCGCTGGCCCCGCACCGGACGGCGGAATTGGAAGCGGCAGTCGAGGAGGAATTGGAACGGTTGAAAACCGAGCCGGTGTCGGCCAAGGAACTGGAAAAAGTGCTGAACAACCTGGACGCCTCCCTGGTCCGGTCGCTGCGGTCCAACAGCGGCCTGGCCTCGCAACTCGCCTTCTTTCAGACGGTGGCCAAAGACTGGCGGTACATCCTGAAGGTGCGCGACAAGATTGCGTCGGTGACGCCCGCCGACATCCAGCGTGTGGCCGCGCAATATTTCGTCAAGCCCAACCGAACCGTGGCGACCCTGGTCAAGCCGACTGCGGGAACAGACGTGAAACGTTAAGCGTGAGGCGTGAAGCGTGGAAAAGAATCTCAAGAGAAAAGCGGTAAGAAGGCCGATCGCGCGCATCGCGGCATTGGCGGCGGCATTGGCACTGGGCTGTGGCGTCGGCGCGCCGGCCCTGTGGGCGCAGGACGACCCGCGCACCATGCAATTCGAGCCGGTCCAGTTCACGCCGCCGGAGCCGGAGCGGGTGGTCCTGGAAAACGGCCTGATCGTCTACCTGCTGGAGGATCACGAACTGCCGCTGGTGACCATCACCGCCACCATACAGACCGGCGCCTGGCTGGACCCGTCGGACCAAGTCGGCCTGGCCGGCCTGACCGGCGCCACCATGCGGACCGGCGGGACCGCGCGCATGTCCGCCGAGCAGGTGGACCAGGAGCTGGAACAGCTGGCGGCGGCGGTCTCGGTGAGCATCGGCACCGAATCCGGCTCGGCCATGCTGGACGTGCTGAAGAAGGACCTGCCCCGCGGCCTCCGCATCTTCGCCGACGTCCTCATGACCCCGGCCTTCGATCCGAGCCGGATCGAGCTGGCCAAACTCCAGGCGATCGAGGGCATCCGCCGGCGCCAGGACCAGCCGCAATCCATCGCCGGGCGCGAGTTCGCCAAACTGATCTATGGAGCAAACCACCCCTTTGCGCGCGAAAGTTCGGTGGCGTCCGTGACCGGGGTCACGCGCGACGACGTGCGCGCTTTCCATGCCCGCACGGTCCATCCCAATGGGATCATACTGGGCGTGACGGGGGATTTCGAGAAGGGCCCGATGCTGGCAGCGCTGCGCGAGACCTTCGGCGCCTGGCCCAAGGGGGCGGTGCCCAAGATCGACCTCCCGACGGTACAGGCCGAGCCGGTGCGCGAGGGAAAACGTCTGGTACGGGTGATCGGCAAGGGGAGCCAGCAAACCCATCTGCGGGCCGGCCACCTCTCGATCAAGGAGAGCGACTCCGATTATCCGGCCCTGTCGCTGCTCAACGACATCCTGGGCGGGGGCGGGTTCCGCAGCCGCCTGTTTCAGGACGTGCGGACCAAGCAGGGGCTCGCCTACTCGGTGGGCAGCTCGCTCAGAGCCGGGGTGCGCGAGCAGGGGGTCTGGGGGATGCGCGCGGAAACCAAGCTGGCCTCGACGCAGGAGGTGGTGAGCCGTCTGGTGGCCAACATGGAGCGGCTCCAGCAGGAACCGGTGACCGACCGGGAGCTGGCCGAAGCCAAAGAGGCTTTCGTCAATTCCTTCGTCTTTTCGTTCACCAGCGCCTCCAGCATCGTCAGCCGCCTGATCGGCCTGGAATATGACGGCCTGCCCAAGGATTTTCTCCAGCAGACGCGGGACAAAGTCGTGAAGCTGACGAAAGACGACTTGCTGCAAGTGGCCCGCAAGCATTTGCATCCGGAGCAGCTCCGGATCCTGGCCGTCGGCCAGGCCAATGCCCTGCCGCAGGTCTTGTCGGGGTTCGGCGAGGTGAAAGAGATCAAGCTGCCGCCGGAGGGATAAGGAACGCGGCTGACGAACGGCGCAGGTGATCGTGAAGACGGCTGAATGTGCTAGACTAGACGTGTTCGGCGCGTGAAACTTGAAGGGATTGCGACACGGAAGGAGGCTTCTATGAGCCCCGAAGCCAAGAAGCTATTGGACGATGCACTCCAGTTGCCGACGTCTGCCCGCGCGGCGTTGGCCGCTCAACTTCTTCAGAGTCTCGACACCGAGGCGGATGAAGGGGCGGAGGCAGCCTGGAGTGCGGAGATTGCAAAACGGCTGAAGGATCTGGAAACCGGAAAGGTCAAAACGATTCCCTGGTCGGAAGCCCGAAGTCAGATCATGGGTCTATCGAGTGAATCCCGTCGCGCTTGAGTTTCACCCTGATGCGATCGCTGAAGCCAGGGCGGCTCGAGAGTGGTACGCATAATCAAAATCCCGCTGCCGGTGAAGCCTTTGTCGCCGAATTGGATCAGGCGATCGCTCTGATCGGTGATCACCCAAACCGGTGGCCTTCTTACGATCATCACACCAGACGCTATCTCCTTCGTCGCTTTCCGTACAGCATCATCTATCGCACAGAGGAAAACCGGATTACCGTCGTTGCGGTGGCCCATGGTCGTCGAAAACCTGGGTACTGGCGGAAGAGGTAGGAAATCCTCGTGGCCGCTACGCTGCTCCACGTCCCAGTCGTGCAGGGAAGCATTTTGGAGTCCAACGTCGAAGCGATCGTGAACGCAGCGAACAGCTCCGGCTACATGGGCGGGGGTGTGGCCGGGGCGATCAAGCGAGCAGCGGGGATCGAGGTGGAGCAGGAAGCGGTCAGGCAGGCGCCGATTCCGGTGGGGAGCGCGGTGATGACTTCCGGCGGCGCAACGAAGTTTGCCCACATCATCCACGCACCGACGATGCCGCAGCCGGGCATGGCTATTCCAGCAGCCAACGTGGCCCTGGCGACAAGGGCGACGCTCAGGCTGGCCGATCAAAAGGGCCTTGCCTCGATTGCGCTTCCCGGCATGGGCACGGGAGTCGGCGGCGTGGCCCATGCCGAGGCCGCGAGAGCGATGGTGCAGGAGATCAAGACGTTCCGGCCAAAATCGCTTCAGTCAGTCATCCTGGTGGACGTGGACCCGGCGATGGTGAACGCCTGGCAACGGGAGCTTATCGCGTATGGCTGATCGCTGATGGCCGGAAAGATCTTGCCATAAGCCATCTGCCATAAGCTCTGAGCCGTTCAGACTATGCCTTTAGAAGACGACTTCTGCGACATCATCAAGAAGGCCCGGACTGGGCTCGGGCTCTCGATCGGCGAGGTGGCGGCAAAGAGCGGCCTTCCGCCTGGCGACATCACGGTGCTGGAACGGGCGGGGCGGCAGCCGACGAGGGCGGAAGTCGCGGCGCTTGCGACAGTGTTGGGGCTCAGGCCTGAGCCGCTGGCTCAGATCGCCCTCGAAGGCTGGCAGCCGGCCGATCCTCCGGCGCTCGCCTGCGTCGAAACGGTGCTCGGGGATGTCGGCGGGTACCTGGTCAAAGGGTATGTGCTGTACGATGAAGGCGAGGCCATCATGGTGGACACGGCCTATCATGCCGAGGCCATGCTGGATGTCGTCAATCGGAAAAACCTGACGCTGAAAGCCGTCTGTCTCACGCACGGCCATTCCGACCATGCGGACGGGTTGGATGTGATCCTGCAGCATCTCCAGGCGCCGGTCTATATCGGCCGCGAGGACGTGAAACTCCTCCCGTGGAAGCCGCCGCAGAAGCTGATGGGCCCTAGCGAAGACGGCAGGACGATCGCGGTGGGCGGTCTGACCGTGACCTGCATGACGACGCCGGGGCACACGCCCGGCGGCATCTGTTATCGGGTGCAACGGGGCGAGCGTGAACTCTGCTTCGTCGGAGACACGCTCTTTGCCGGGTCGATAGGTCGGGCCAATCCCGCAACGCTCTATCCGGCGCACCTGGAATCGGTGAGAACGAAGGTGTTGACGCAGCCGGCCCAGATGGTGCTTTTGCCGGGCCACGGTCCGGCCACGACGGTAGGAGAAGAACTGGTTCATAATCCCTTTGCAGAGGGGAGCAAGAGCTGATGGCAGATGGCGAATGGCGGTTTATCGAGGATCAGAAGCCGCAACTCTTTTGTGCTTTGTTCTCAGCTATAGGCCATCAGCCATACGCTATCAGCTCTTATTGGGTAAACCATGGATGACGAGCGGCCCGATCCCAACGACCCTTTTATCCGGATGGTCCCGGCGCGGGAGCTTCACGGATATGGCGTGGTTCCGATGGATGACGATCCGGACCCGCCGCCTCGCTCCTCGGTCGCCGTTCCGATCGGCCTGTTTCTCGCCACGGTGTTCACTACGCTCTGGGCCGGGGCTTACCAAACCAATACGAGCCCGCTGCTTGGCGCCTGGCAGTTCCTGATCAACGACCCGACGGCTCTTCTGAAAGGCCTGCCCTTTGCCGGGACCCTGCTGGGCATCCTGGTCACGCATGAGCTGGGCCATTATGTCCTCTCGCGCATTCACCGTGTGCCCGCCTCGTTGCCGTTGTTCATCCCCGGGCCGCCGCATTTCATCGGGACCTTCGGCGCGATCATCCGCATGCGCGGGCCGATCCTGAGCCGTAAAGCTTTGTTCGACATCGGCGTGGCCGGTCCGATCGCAGGGTTTGTGGTCGCGGTGGCGGCGCTGGTGATCGGTTTGCGTTTGTCCCAGGTCGTGCACCTGGACAATACCTACGGCTTACATCTCGGCGAGCCGCTGCTGCTGCAATTCGTCTCCTGGCTCGTGCTCGGGCCGCTGCCGGAGGGTTACGACGTGCTGTTGCATCCGGTCGGCTTCGCCGCCTGGTTCGGGCTCTTCGTGACCTCGCTGAATCTCATCCCCATCGGGCAACTGGATGGAGGCCACGTGGCCTATGCGCTCTGGGGGCCCAGGCAGCGAACCATCGCGCTGGCGATACTGCCCATCCTCATCGTGCTGGGGTTTGTGGGCTGGCCCGGGTGGTTTCTTTGGGCGGGAATGGCCGGTCTGATGGGCTTCGCCCATCCTCCGGTCATGGACCCGGAAGCGGCCCTCGGAAAGACCCGCATCTGGATCGGCTGGGGAGCGCTGGCGATTTTTGTGCTGACCTTTGCGCCGATCCCATTCTCGGTCCACTAGCAGGATGCTGAAAAAGGCCTCCAGCGGCGCGAGTCGGCCGGTCTGTCCCAGATTTCTTGCCGCGAAAAGCAAGCAGGCTTATACTGCGTGAGCCAAAGGCAAAGAGCCTTGTACGGAGCGGCGCAATCCGCCCACTGGTGCGGCGATGGGGTGGGGTTCTCGATGGAAATCATGGTTGTCCGCGATGCCATTGACATCTGTGGGGCATCAACCTCTACCCGGAGAAACCGCCGGACGAATGGATCGAGTTCGACTTCATGATCAACGTGTGGCCATCGCACGGCAACCGGTCGAGAGACGTGGAAAGCCGGGAGATACGGGACGCCATCACGAGCGTCGTCGGCCAATTGGTGCGGGGCTGATCCGATGACCGCCCAACATGCAAGCTTGGCCGCAGGGCGTTGGCAGACGCTGTCGTTGGCGGAGCAGATGGCCAACGTCGGCAGCGAAGTGGCTCGCGTTCGTCGTTGGCACGGGAAAGATGCGCAACTGTGCGAGCATGCGTTCGTGCGCGCCTTGGAGCTCCTCGATCTGACGATCGGCGACCCACGGTGGGCGGGGCGCAGGAAAGAGCTCACGCCCGCGCGGGAATGCTTGTGCGATGCGATGCTGGGCGGGCACCAGTATGGGAGCAACCTGGAGAGCCTGGACCGCTATTCCTTTGCGTTCGCCCTGGCTGCCCGCGCCAACCGGTGAGGTGCCTCTTCTGGCATGCGTGCGCGGTCGGCGGTTGAGGTGTTTCATGCCCAAGCCACGCATCTCGGCAGCGGCGTCAGTCCTGGTTGTGCTGTTTGCAAGCACGATAGGTCACGGGGCGGATCGCTTTGTCCTCGTGTTCGACAGGGCCGCGGTGCAGGACAACCAGACAGGCTTGATTTGGGAGCAGGCGCCGGACTCGGAGCATGATGTCTGGAGTCGGTCGGTCGAGCGTTGCACGACGAAGACGGTCGGCGGCAAGCGCGGCTGGCGGGCGCCGACGATTCAGGAGATGAAGAGCCTCATCGATCCGGCGCAGAAGGACCCGTCGCTGCCGCCAGGCCATCCCTTTTCGAATATCAAGTCAGCCATCTACTGGACGGCTACGCCCCATCCCACCGACGACATCGTGGCCTGGCAGGTGAGTTTTTTCTCCGGCGAGCCGGTGACCGATCAGAAGTCCGGGACGCGTCGCATGTGGTGTGTATTGGGTAGTTCAGTCAAGTAGCCGACCCTCACCCTCCAAAGAGTGGCGATGCCGACGGGGGACGGAACGGCGAGGGCACCGGCAGGGCTTGCGGCGCTGAATCCCAGCCGCCGCCGAGCGCTTTGAAGAGGGTGACCATGTCGGTCAGCCTGGCCCGCTCCGTCTGGACGAGTTGGGTCTCGGCCGTCAGCACGCTCCGCTCCGCCTCCAGCACGTCCAGGTAATTCACCAATCCCTCGCGATATCGAATCTGGGCCAGCTCCAGGGCCGTTTCCGAGGCCTTGACCTGCTCGCGTTGGCGGTCCCGCTGTTCCGTCCGGGACCGGATGGACACCAGCTGGTCCGCCACTTCACGGAAGGCGTTCAGAATCGTCTGCTGGTAGCTCTCCAGCATCTGCTCGTAACGGGCCTCGGCTTGGTCCAGGCGCGCCACATTGGTGCCGCCTAAGAAAATGGGGAGCGTGACCGCCGGGCCGATGGTGAAGGTGCGGCTGTTCCCGTTGAACCAGTTGGAGAACTCGACGCTCTGCAACCCGCCCTGGCCGGTGATGGACAAGGACGGGAAAAAGTAGGCGCGGGCCTCGCCGATCCGCGCATTGGCCGCGATGAGGGTCCGCTCGGCTTGCAGAATGTCGGGACGCCGTTCGAGCAACTGGGACGGCAGGCCGACCGGAATCTCCGGCTGGGCGGCGACGCTTCGAAGCGGCTTGGGCGGGAGCTGGACCGAGCCTGGCGTGGCGCCGGTCAGCACCTCGAGCCGATGCAGTTCGACGGCGCGCAGTCGTTGGAACTCAGGGATCTGGCCCGCGCTCTCCGCTACCAGGACCTCGGTCCGTTTCACGTCCAACTCCGAAGCCAAGCCAACCGATGCGCGGCTTTGGATAATCGAGAGGGAGTCCATCCGTAACGCCAGGTTCTTCTCCGCGATCGCCACCTGCTCGTCCAACTCGCGCAGCCGAAAATAGGCCTGTCCCAGGTCCGAGATCAACGCCAGGGCCACGGCCCGGTGATCCTGTTCCAGCGCGACCGCTTCCGCCGACGCGGCTTCCATGCCACGGCGGATGCGGCCCCAGAGGTCCAATTCCCAACTCAGGTCCGCCGCGCCGTTCCAGAGGTTGAACCCGGTGCCGGGTGTCGCGAAGGTTTGGGGCGTCGCGCGACCGCCGGCCAGCGCGAGCCCAGCCAAGGTGTTTTTGGAAATCTCGATGCGCGAGTATTGGCTCTGCACGTTGACCTGTGGGTAGAGGCCGGCGCCGGCCGCCATCAATGCGGCACGCCCCTCGATCACCCGGGAAGCGGCCCGGCGCACGTCGTGGTTGCGCTCGAGTGCCTGCTCGATGAGGGCGGTCAGCTCCTCGTTCTGAAATTCCCGCCACCAGCGGGCTTCCGGGAGTCTACCGGTCGCCATGGGCGCGCCAGCCTGGTCCTTGCCGGTCGCCATTGCATCCCAGGCAGAGGGCACCGCCACGTCTGGCTTTTTGTAGTCGGGTCCTTGCACGCAGCCGGCCAGCAGCAGGATGGTGAACAAGGCCGTCGGCGCTCCCGTGAAACGTCGCTCGTGAAGCGTGAAGCGCAAAAAGGAAGGCCTCTGTCGAACGACGAGAAACGCTTCGCGAGATACGCTGCGGTGATGGCTTATCATGGAGCGGCCTTGCCCGGTGTGTTCGTCGCCCTGTCCCGTTTGATGAATACGTCCACTTGCTGCCCCGCGTAGACCGGAAAAGGCGGGCGCGTGAAATGGTAGATGATCTGGAGCACGCGGGTGTCCACCCGTTCCGTGTTGTCGCCCGTCAGGGATTTCTTGGGCACGATGTAGGGTTCGATGCGGGCGAAGGTCAGGGGGATCGCCTGCGCGGTGGAGCCCTTGAGGTAGGCGACGCCGGGGTTTCCGGCTTTCACCAGCGGCGCGTTCACTTCGTCCACGTCGGCGCGGATCTGCAACCGTTGGGTCTCGCCGAGGAGTATCAGCGTCTCCGAGGCGCCGGGCGTCGCATACTCGCCGGCGCGTACGTTGACTTGCAGGATCGTCCCGGCGCGAGGCGAGCGTACCGTCAGCCGTTCCAGCAGTATCTTGGTCTCGTCCCGTTGGGCGACGGCCTGGATCAAGTCGGCGTCGTTTCGCACGAGCACCCGCTTGTTGGCTTCCATCGCGTACCAGGTCCGCTTCACATCGTCTTCGCTGACCGCCCGGCGGTCGTGCACCGCCTGGAGCCGCTTGTACTGGACCTGGAGGTCTTCCACCCGATGCTTCTGTTCTTCGATCCGCGCCTGGGCCGGGGGAATGGCCGCCTGGCGGACGGCGAGCTGCGCGCGCAATTCCCGGTCGTCCAGTTGGAGCAACGGAGCCTCCAACGCCACTTGGTCGCCGACTTTCACGAAGACCTTGGTGATCAACCCGGCGGCCGGCGGGGCGATCCGCACGTTCTCGTTCTCCGCCTCGATGATGCCGGAGGCCGCCACGGTGCTCTCATAGGGACTCGTCGGCGGGGGCTCGATCGGCGTCGGCATCGGTTCCTGCTTCTTGGCCGCGATCAGGATCCAGGCGGTGAAGAGCAATCCGGCCAGGGAGACCCAGACGCTGAGTCGTTTGAGCACGATCATGATGGCGACTCCGTAGAAGCGGAAGGCGCCCCTCCGCCCACCGTCGGTCCGGTCAATTCGCCGGGTGGGGTCTTCGGCACCCCACGCACGCTGACAATACGTCCGTCGGTCAACTCGGCGATCCGATCGCCAAAACGGAAAATGCGGCTGTCGTGGGTCACGACGATCACCGCCCGCTCGGGCGAGCGGCCGACGTCCCGCAGTATCGCCATGATCTTTTGTCCGTTTTCGCCGTCCAGGGCGGCCGTCGGCTCGTCGCAGATCAGGAGGCGTGGCTCGGAGACCAGGGCGCGGGCGATGGCGACCCGCTGCTGCTGCCCGCCGGACAGCTTGGCCGGCACGAACTCCGTCCGATCCCCCAATCCCACGGTCTCCAGCATCGTGCGCGCGCGGTGGAGCGCCTCCTTCTTGGGCGTCCCGTGGATGAGCAGAGGCACGGCCACATTCTCGACGGCGGTTAAGGTCGGCAACAGATTGAACTGCTGAAAGATGAACCCCATCGTCTGCCCGCGAAACTTGGTCTTCTTGCCGCCGGGCAAATGCGGAAGTGGCACGCCCAGCACGTCCAATTGCCCTTCGTCGATGTCCAGGATGCCGGCAATCACCGAAAGCAGGGTCGTCTTGCCGCCGCCGGACTCGCCCACCAGCAAGAGCAGCTCGCCCATACGGACGTCCAGGTCGATGCCCTTCAGCACGGTGACTTTGGTGTCGCCGGTGCCGAACGACTTGATGACCCCGCGGACCATCACAGCGGGAGGGGGCCCTTTGGGCGCCCCTTCCACACTCGCTTCTGCTGTGTGAGTATCCAGTTCCATGGTTCCCCGATCATCTAAAGACGATGGCTGGCTCCAACTTTGCCAGCTTGATGATGCTGATCGTCGCCGAGAAGATGCAGATGGCCAGCAACGAGCCGAACACGAGCCAGAGCAAGGGCCAGGTCTCTGAAAAAGGCAACTGGCCCCTGGACGCGGCCAGTGTTCCGAATAATGTGGCCAGGCCGATGCCCACGCCGAATCCGATCAGTCCGACGGTAAAGGCTTGCAGGATGATCATGCGGGCCAACGCGAAGGTGCTGGCCCCCATGGCCTTCAAGGCTCCGAACTGCTTCAGGTTCTCGACCGTGAACAAATAGAAGGTTTGTCCGGCGATGGCCATGCCCACGATAAAGCCCAGCAAGATCGTGGTGCCGAAGTTGATCCCGATGCCGGTATTCTTGAGCACCCACAGGATCGTCTTCCAGCCGAATTCCTCCTGGGTAAAGGCGCCCAGGCCCGTCTGTTCGGCGATGCGCCTGGTCACCGCCTCTACCGGTTCGTTGTCCCTGGCCTTGGCCAGCACGTAGGAGAGCAGGCGCCGTTCCGGCGGAGCATAGGTGGTGGCCCGCTCGAACGTCGCATAGACGGAAGGAATGTTCTGGAAGTCCTTCTGGACGTGGGCGATGCCCACGACGCGGGCCTTCTTGTCGTTGATCTCGAAGATCGTGCCGACCTTGATCGCCTCCGGCCCGCCCATCCGCTCCACCGCCCACTGGTCCACCACGACCGCGTCCGGGGTCCGCAGGTCTTCGATGCGGCCTTCTTGCATGTGGCCCGGCCGGCCGATGAGCGTCGAGGCGTCCAGCCCCATGAGCGTGATCTGGTGATACTCGCCGTTGGCCAGGCGGGCTCGGCCCACGCCCCGATAGAGCGGCACGGCCCACTCGACGCCCGGCACGCTGCGCACGCGCTCCACGGTGGTGGAAGCAATGGGCTTGACCTCCGCCACCTGGCTAATGTTCGGGTCCGTCACCCAGATCGGAGCGTTCAGGTTGCTAATGCCGGACTGCGACCAGATCATCAAGCCCCAGAAAATGGAGCCTTGCTGCACGATCAGCATGACGCAGAAGGTCAAGCCGCAGAGCAGCATCAGGTACTTGGCCCGATCGCCGAAGAGCATCTTGAGCGCCACATAACTCATGGGGGGTCGGCGTCCTCGCCTCGATAGTCCGGCGGAAAGGCCACCACGCGGAGCGGCCTGGGAATCGCCGGCGTATCGTGCCGGTGAAAAAAGAAGGTGCAGAGCTTGGCCACCGGGCAGCCGTGCAACAGCGCCGTGGTCCAGAACCGGCGGATATGCTCGCCGTCCGGCTGCTGGTCCTCGTCCCACAGGCGGAAAGGGCCGGGGAAGGGGCTCGAGAAACTGATCCCCCGCGCGGCGAACCGCTCGGAGACCCCCTCCGCCAGAAACTCCAGCACGTCCCCGCACCAGTCGAAGACCTGGCCGGTGCGAGACCGATCGCCGGGTGGCGCGATCTGCGCCTGCCGCTCGCCAAGGTAATCTTGCAGCGCCCGGCCGATGGTCTCCGGCTGTACGTGCAGGTCCTGCTCGTGCATGCCCGTAAAAAGGAGCACAGACGATGCCATCACGGAGAAGATCGATCGGATCCGGCGGAGGCTGTTGAAACTATGGGGCGACGCAGCGGTCGCCGCTGGGGGACGAATGGGCTTGTGTCGTCGGATTGTGCCCGTAAATGGGCAGTGGTGCTGGAATATGGGCAGTGCGAGCCCTCATGACTCATGCGGGCTAGGTGCGGATGGTCGAAGGCTTCCTGATGTCGAGTTTTCTCATCCGGTGTTGGAGCGTCGAGCGTTTCAAGCCCAGGCGCGCGGCGGCGCCGTTGGACCCGGCCACGACCCAGTTGGTCTGGGCGAGCGCATCCAGGATATGCGCCCGCTCCGCATCCGCCATGGTGCGCGGGGTTGCGGCGGCCTCGTCCATTCCCTCCGGACGTCCGGGGGCCACGTCGCTTTCGAGCTCTTCGAGTGTCAGGATCGGACCCTGGGCGAGGATGACGGCCCGCTCGATCAGATGCTCCAGTTCGCGGACGTTGCCGGGCCAGGCGTAGGCCGTGAGAGCCTGCAAGGCTGGGTGGGCGATCCGACTCACGGCCTTGCGGTGGCGGGCGGCGTATTTCCTGACGAAATGCCGCGCGAGCATGGGAATGTCGTCGCGTCGCTCCCGGAGCGGCGGGATGCGGATCGGGAAGACGTTGAGCCGGTAATAGAGATCGGCCCGGAAGGTCCCCTTCTCCACCGCCTGTTCCAGGTCCGCGTTGGTGGCGGCGAGGACCCGGACGTTCAACGTGATGGTTCGGCTGCCGCCGACCCGGTCCAGCTCCTGCGCTTCCAGCACCCGCAGCAGCTTCGCTTGCAGTTCGAGCGGGATGTCGCCCACTTCGTCCAGGAAAATCGTGCCTCCGTCCGCCAGCTCGAAGCGGCCGATCTTGCGGGCCGTGGCGCCTGTGAAGGCCCCCTTCTCGTGGCCGAAGAGTTCCGTTTCGATCAGGGAGGGGGGGAGCGCCGCGCAGTTGACCTTGATGAGCGGCTTGTGTTTGCGGGGCGAGAGCTGGTGGATCGCCTGTGCGACCAGCTCCTTGCCGGTCCCGGTCTCGCCGGCGATCAGCACGGTCGAGTCGGTCGGCGCCACCTTCTCGATGGCTTTGAGCGTTTTTTGCAGGGCGGGGCTCTCGCCGACCAACTCCTTGCGGTCCATCGCCGCGCCGCGCTCTTCCTTCAGATAGACGTTCTCCTGTTCCAATTGATCCTTGAGCTGGCGGATTTCCTCGTAGGCCAGGATGTTCGCGATGGCCTGGGACAGGTGGTGGCCGACCTGCTCGGCCAGGGCCAGGTCCCGCTCCGAAAAGGCGTTTCTCCTGCGGCTGCCGATCGCCAGGAAGCCGAAGGGTTGGCGGCGCACGGTCAGGGGGCAGAGCATCGCTGAGAGGACGCCGAGGGACTCGATATAATCCCGCTCCGCGAAGCGCTCGTGGCCGTAGCCGGTGATCAGCACCGGCTTGCCCGTGGCCAGCATCTCCGCCGGGGCCATCCGTTCGAACGGGTATCGGCGCAGTTGCGCCAGGTCCAACTCGAGGCCGTCGGTATAGATCGGCTCGAACCAGGGGTTGTGGGCGTCTCCGGTGAATCGGACGAGGCCGCGCATCTCGTGCGGGATCGCCCGTTGAAGAATGTCGGTGATCGCCGGCAGCAAGCTTTCGATCGTGACCGTCCCCACCGTGATGCGGCTGTTGAGGGCCATCAGCGCGTCCCGCTCTTCGGTGGCCAGCACGTTCTGGAGCACCGGAGCGATCTGCAGAGCCAGCTCCTGGAGCAGCAGGCGGTCGGATTCGGAAAAGGCGGATCGGGCCCTGGCCCCCACGAAGACCACGGCGATCGGCCGTCCGTCCGCATAGGCTCCCTGGCCGCGGCGGAGCAGCAACGGCGCCATCACGGCCGACCGAAACCCGGCCTTGCCGACGACCGCGACCTCGGTCCAACGGGATGCGCGCACATCCTCGCAGATCAGCGCCGTCCCGGTCCGCACCGCCGCCTCTTTCATGGTGCCGGCCGCCGGAAGCTGTCCGACCCGGTTCGCCAGATGCGCCGGATCGGCGAAGTTGGAGGAGGCGGGGGTAAACGAATGGGCCGACTCGTTGTAGAGGTAGAGCCCGGCCGCATCGCCGTGGAGGCGGCGCGTCAGCTCCCTGGCCAACACCCGGTCGAACTCCCGCAGCCCGCCGGCGCCGATCAGCGCGCTGACGGTCTCCAGCAGGAATCCTTGAGTGTCGAGTTTTGATGTGCCCATATGTGGGCACTGTAACACGAGCAACCGCTCCCTGCAATGGCCGGCTGTTTCGCCGCGAGCGATGACCGGCCTGTACTTGCAAGTGGCTCCTCGCCTCGTCAGAATACCCGCTCGGTTTGCATTTCGACCTCGGTGTTCCGGATAGGATCAGGACATGACCAGGCAGGTGAGATCACAGGGGCCGGCGGGGACGATCGCCACAGCGGCCTTGGCGCTCGGCCTCTTTCTTGCGCCGGCGCAGGCGGTCGAAGAGTCCAGCGAGGTCTTTGTCCCGCTGGGCCATGCAGGCGGCGTGCGCGCCGTCGCGTTCTCGCCGGACGGCAAGTGGGCCCTCTCCGGGAGCGAAGATCAGACCCTCCGCCTCTGGGAGGCGGCGACGGGGCGGGAGGTGCGCACCTTCGTCGGCCATGCCGAAGCGATCACCTTCGCGGTCTTCTCGCCGGACGGCCGGCAGATCCTCTCCTCCAGCTACGACCGGACCCTCAAATTGTGGGACGCGGCCACGGGACGGGAGATCCGCACCTTCCGCGGCCATGGCGAAGGCGTGTGGGATGCGGCCTTCTCGCCGGACGGCAAGTGGGCTCTCTCCGGGAGCGCGGACCAGACCATGAAGCTCTGGAACCTGGCCACGGGCGACGAAGTCCGCACCTTCACGGGCCACCAGCAAGCGGTCACCGATGTGGACTTCTCGCCGGACGGCAAGCTTGCGGTCTCGGGCAGTGTGGACCAGACGATCAAGTTGTGGAAGGTCGGGACGGGCGAGGAAGTGCGCACCTTCAAAGGGCATGCGCAGGGGATCACGGTGGTGGCCTTCTCGCCGGACGGCAGGCGACTCATCTCCTCCAGCGAAGACCAGACACTGCGGCTGTGGGATGTGAAGACCGGCCTGGCGTTGCGGACGTTCAGCGGGCACGTGCAGGCGGTCATCTCGGTGGCCTTTTCGCCGGACGGCACGCAGGTCCTTTCGGCCAGCCAGGATCAAACGTTGAAACTCTGGGACGTGGCGACCGGGAGGGAGCAACGGGCGTTTCTGGGCCATACGGAGGCCGTGGTCGCGGTGGCCTTCTCGCCCGATGGGACCATGGCCTTGTCCGGGAGCGAAGACCAGTCGCTGAAGTTGTGGGATCTCGCAACGGGCCGGGAGCTGCGGACCTTCGCCGGGGTCATCCGTGAGGCGCGGGATGTGGCGTTCTCGCCGGACGGGCGCTGGGTCCTGACCGGGAGCCGGGACAGTACGCTGAAGCTCTGGGAGCTGGCGACGGGCCGGGCCCTGTGGACGTTGCGCGGTCACGACCGGGTCGTCACCTCCGTGGCCTTTTCCCCGGACGGCAAGGTCGCCCTCTCCGGCAGTGATGACCGGACGCTGAAACTGTGGGACGTGGCGACAGGGCGCGAGCTGCGGACGTTCCGCGGGCATGCCTGGGGGGTGACCGCCGTGGCCTTCTCCCCGGACGGCAAATGGGCCCTGTCCGGCAGCGGCGACCAGACGGTGCGGCTCTGGGACGTGGCGACGGGAAAGGAAGTGCGGACTCTGGCCGGCCATGCCCAGGCCGTATGGGCCGTGGCCTTCTCGCCGGACGGGAAGTGGGCGCTGTCCGGCAGCGGCGACCAGACGGTGCGGCTCTGGGACATGGCGACGGGCCGGACCTTGCGCACGATGACCGGCCATACGCAGGCCGTGCGGGCGGTGGATTTCTCGCCGGACGGCAAGCTGGCCGCCTCGGGCAGCGTGGACCGGACGATCAAACTCTGGGAGGCGGCCACGGGCCGCGAGACGCAGACCTTCAGCGGCCACGAGGATTCCATCTGGGCCGTGACCTTTTCGCCGGACGGCAAGCAGCTCCTCTCCGGCGGCGAGGACCAGACCATCAAGCTGTGGCAGGTCCAGACCGGGCAGGAGCTGCGGACCTTCCGCGGCCACAACGGCGTGGTGGTCGCGGCGTCGTTCTCGTCCGACGGCCGGACTCTGCTCTCGGGCAGTCTGGACGGCACGATGCGCCTCTGGGAAATCGCGACCGGCCAGGCCGTCGCGATGTTGGTCGGATTCCGGGATGGGGAATGGATCATCATGACCCCGGAAGGCTACTACACGGCGTCGGAGCATGGGGACGAGCACATGATCGCCCGTATCGGCTCGCGCGTCTACGGGCTCGACCGGTTTCGGGCCACCTTCTACAAACCGGCGGCGGTCGAGGCGGCGATCCGGCTGGGCAGCAGCGCGCAGGGGATTGCGCAGGTGCTGGGCGGGCAGAAGTCCGTGCCGACGGTGGCGTCCTTGCGGGAGCTGGAGCCTCCGGCGGTGACCGTCTCGGCGCCGTCGAACGGAGCCCGGCTGGAGACGTTGCTGCCGGTGCTGGCCGTGCATGTGGAAGGAGGGCCCCGGCCGGTCCGGAAGGTCCAGGTCTACGTCAACGGGGAGCGGCAGGTCCTGTCGGCCGAGGAAACGCCGTCGGGCGTCGGCTCCTCGGCGAAGAACGGCAGCTGTCGCCCCACCGGCGATCGTTCGACGCGGCGCCTCGACGACGGCGTGCCGGAGGTTTCAGAGACGCTCCACGGACGAACGGCTGCGAACCAAGCCGGGCCATTCCCCATACCGGCGTCCCTGTTGGCCGGGTCGGCCGGCGGGCCGGGCGCGACCGCCGCCGGCTGCCCCGATTTGGGCCATCGTTCGGCGATGGATTTGAACCTGCCGCTGCGCTTACAGCCGGGCGACAACGTGGTGGAGGTGTTCGCGTCAAACGGCTTTGCGGAAGAACGACGCTCCCTCCGTCTCACGGTCTTGCCGCCCACTGCCGCTGCCGCGCAGGTGAAACCCGATCTCTGGGTCCTGGCCATCGGGGTCAACGCCTATCAGGACAGTCACATTCCGCCCTTGCCCTATGCGGGGCAGGATGCCGAGGCGCTCGTGCAAGCCTTGACGCAGCAGCGCGGGAAGATCTTCCGCGACGTGCATGCCTTCGTGCTGGCCGACATGGCCGCGGCGCAGCCGACGGGCGAGAACATCAGGCGGGGCCTGTCCAGACTCGAGCAGGCCCGGCCCGGCGATATCGTGCTGCTCTTTCTGGCCGGCCATGGCGCGGAGGACAGGCAGGGGGAATTTCTGTTCCTGCCCCGGGACGCGAGACTGCGGGACGGCGGCGGGGTGGACGGCGCGATTTCCTGGCGCGAGTTCCAGCCCCTGCTGGACCTGCCGGCCAGGAAGCTGATTTTTGTCGACACCTGCTATTGGGAGAGCATCGGGGAGCACAAGGCGCGGGGCGTGGACAACGAGCAATTGTCCAAGGACCTGCAGGAGTTCAACGCCGTCTCCTACACCTCCTGCCGCGGGACCGAGCGGGCGGTGCAACAGGAAGCCTGGAGCGACGGGGCGCTGGCGAAGGCGCTCATCCATGGACTGAGGGGAAAAGCGGACTTGAGCCGGGACCAGGTCGTAACGCTGGAGGAGCTGGATGCCTATGTGACCGAGGCGGTCCCGCTCCTCACGAACGGCGCGCAATATCCCGTCACCCATACCCCCGAAGGCTACCAGCACGTGCCGATTGCGTTGGTGGACTGACGCGCTTCGCCGGCCGGTCAGCCTACGGCCGGCCCCGCCAGCTGAGTATTCGACAACTGTTCCAACGCCAGCAGGAGCGCCTGCGTGCCCTGCTTCCCGTGCCCTTGGGCTTGGACCGCCAGGTAGAGCTGGTGAACCAGCGCCAGGCCGGGCAGCGCCAGGCCCATCCGTTTCGCCTCGTCCAGCACCATCCCCATGTCCTTCACGAAATGGTCCACGCGAAAGCCAGGCGCAAAGTCCCGCTTCAGCATGCGCGGCGCCAGGACGTCCAATGAACGGCAGGCCGCCGCGCCGCCCGCGATGGATTGCAACAGCATCGGCAGGTCGAGTCCCGCCATATAGCCGTAGAGCAGGCCCTCGCAGATCCCGACCATCGTCCCGGCGACTACGACCTGGTTGCTCAGCTTGGCATGCTGGCCCGCGCCCGGCCCGCCTTGATGGACAATGATCTTGCCCATGACTTCCAGCAGGGGCGTGAGTCGGTCCAACGCCTCCTTGTCCCCGCCGACCATGATCGAGAGGGTGGCGTTGCGCGCGCCGATATCGCCTCCTGAGACCGGCGCATCCAGCGCCTGCGCCCCCTTCGCCCTGGCGGCCGCATGGATTTCTTGCGCCAGGCTTGGCGACGAGGTTGTCATATCCACGAGCGTCACGCCGGGCCGGAGGCCGGCCAGCAGGCCGGCCTCCCCCCAATAGACCTGGCGCACGTCTTGCTGGAAGCCCACCATCGTGAACACGACGTCGCATTGCTCGACGACTTGTCTCGGCGAGACGGCCCAGACCGCTCCTCGATCGAGGAGCGGCGCGGCCCTGGCAAGCGTGCGGTTGTGCAGGCGCACATGGTAGCCTCGTGCGAGCAGGTGTCCGCACATGGGCGCGCCCATGATCCCGGTCCCGATCCATCCGATGGTTGTCCCGCTGGTCGTCATGTCGTGCCTCTTTGGTTCTCCCATATGCGGCCGGTCCTGAGTTTATGGTTGGAGGACGGTGATCTCGGAGGCCACGCCGTGGAGTGCGTCCGGGTTGGCCCCCGGGATCGGCCTGCGGTCGATCCCATAGAACGATCCGAGGCGGCCCGGCGCATGGATCTGCGCGCGGACGCGCACCCGGTCGCCGACCGCGGCGGGGGCCATCCTGATCGTCGGAACCCCGCAGATGCCAAGCACGGCAATGGGCAGGGAGCCGGTCTCGTCTTCCAGCGTCAATAGATAGGCTCCATAACAACCGGCTCCGGACGCCAGGTAGTAGGGCTCCAAGGCGCGCACGTCCTTGAGTGTGCCCTGCACGACGACATACCTCAGGTGGAAGGGCTCCGGGCTCTCCCGGATTGCGCCGATCGTCACCGGTTCCTCGGCAAAGACCGGCATGGCCAGTGTCAGGCAGAGCAGGGGCATCCCAACGAAGGTTCCGGCGGCGCGAGCGGCAAGCAAGGACGGCTTCATCGTTGTCCAGCAGACCATAGGCCCTGTGGCAGCGTCAAGCCGAAGCCGGGATCATTCGGGGGCGCCGAGCAGGTCGCGCACCTTCTTCACAAGGGCATCTGGCGTAAAAGGCTTCTGGATGAAGGGCCCGGCCGGTTGGCCTTTCAGCAGGGCATGGAAGGCCTCGCTCGATTGGGCGGACATGTAGAGGACCGGGAGATGCGGGCGAATTGCCAGGGCGCGCGGCACGAGCTCCGGTCCCGTCATGTCGGGCATCTGGACATCGGTGAGAAGCAAGTGGATCGGTCCTTCGTGTCGGGCGCAGATGTGGAGAGCCTCCAGCCCTCCCGACGTCTCCAACACTCGATACCCTTCTCGTTGCAGCAGGCTGCCGACGAACTCCCGCACGTCTGCGTCATCGTCCACCAGGAGAATGGTTTTCGATTCGCCCTCGGCGCTGAGGAGAGTCTTTGGCTCCGTTGGCATTGAATCCCCGCTGAAATGAGGCTAGACTCCCTTCTCCGAAAGTCGGAGCCTGCCGCGTGTGGATGTCGACGAGCTCCGGCAATCGCGAAGCCTAAAATAAGCTAAAACTTATCATTTGTCAACCAAAATAAGCTAACGTCACATGCCGCAGGAGCCGCGCGACATCATTGATCGCCTCATCGTGGCGCTTGACCTCAAGACTCAGGCTCAGCTGGCCGCCAGTCTGGAGATCAGGCCGCAATCCATCGTCTCCGCGCTCAACCGGGGTGAGGTTCCGGAAGCCTGGCTCTACCGGGTAGCATACCGGACAGGACGAAGCATCGAGTGGCTGAAGACCGGCAAGGGGCCTGCCTGGCATGGGGCTCTCCTGGCGGAACCCCCGGCGCCTGCCTATGGCGACAAGTCGCAACCGGAGATGTGGCAACGGGTGAGTCAGGCCTGGGCTCACATGGATGCCGATGAGCGGGGGCTGCTGCTGCGTTGCGTCGAGATCCTTAATGGATCCGAGCATGACCTCCGTGAACACCTGATCGCCCAGGTCAAATTGATCGACGAGATGGCGCAGGCGCGACGGACCAAGCGGGCCAGGCCCAAACGCCCGTGACGCACCTGTTCAGCCTGCCTTCCGGCACATCGGAACTTTTGAAAGGTAGCGGATATGACCGGACGTGACCGGAAGATGGCCCCCTACATTAAGGCCGTCAGGCCTGGCTTCGAGCACATGTTGGCCGAAATGGTGGAGCTGCCCTCCATCAGCATGGACCCGTCGCGCGCGGCGGACATGCGCAAGACTGCCACGCTGGCGGTGCAGGTGCTCAAAGACGCAGGCGCCGAGGCGCGCGTCATCGAAACGAGCGGCTATCCGGTCGTCGAGGGCGGGTGGACGACGGGCAAACACCATCCTACTATTCTGGTCTATAACCATTTGGACGTACAGCCGGCGCAGGAGCCGGAGTGGAAGCAGGCGCCGTTCGTGTTTCGCAAGGACCGGGGCCTATATCACGGGCGCGGGGCGACCGACGACAAAGGGCCGGCGCTGACGGCGCTGCTCGCCGCGCGCTATGCGATCGAGCAGGGCCAGCCGATCAACATCCGATTCCTCTGGGAGCTGGAGGAAGAGATCGGCAGTCCGCATTTTGCCGAGGCGCTGACGCAGCGCACGCTCGTCCACAAGCCCGACTCGGTGCTGGTGTCGGATACGATCTGGATCGCCAAAGGCCGGCCGGCCATGCCCTACGGCTTGCGCGGGGCGCTGGGAGTCCGGCTCTCGCTCAAGACCGGCCGGGCCGATGCCCATTCCGGCGTGACCGGCGGCGCGGCCAGGAACCCCCTCACGGAACTCTGCGCGCTGGTCGACGATTGCGTGGATGCGCGGAGCGGGCGCGTAAAGATTCCTGGGTTCTACGACGACGTGGTGCCGCCCACGAAGAAAGAGATCGAGAGTTTTCTTGCATCGGGTTTCCAGGTCGAACGCTTCAAGCAAACCTACGGGTTCCGGTCCCTGCGGACCCAGGACCCGGCCCAGGTGCTGCGGCGCATCTGGGCGTCGCCCACGTTCGAGGTGCATGGCTTGGTCGGGGGCTATGTCGGCCCCGGCGTCAAGATGATCGTCCCCGGCTATGCGGAACTCAAGGTCAGCATGCGCCTGGTGCCGAATCAGAAACCGGAGCAGATCTTCCGCCTCTTCAAGCGCTTTCTGGCTGAGCGGAATCCCGATGTGCACATGGAAGTGGAGGGGATGCTGCAACCGTTCAAGGGGTCGTTCAGTGGGCCCTATGCGGATGCGGCCCGTCGCGCGATGAAGACCGGATTCGGCAAGGAGCCGGCGCTGATCAGGGAAGGCGGCTCGATCGGCGCGGTCACGACCATGCAGCGGGCCTGGCACGTGCCGATCATCTTCATGGGGCTCAGCCTGCCGGAGCACGGCTACCATGCGCCCAACGAATACTTCGATTGGGGCCAGGCGTCCGGCGGGATGAAGGCGCTGGCGGCGTACTTCGAAGAACTGGCGAAGATGGGGAAATGATAAACGATGAATGCAGAACGCTGAACGGGGCAATCCGTCACTCAGCGATCATCATTTATCCTTCTGCATTTCCGAAGCAAGCAGCGGTTTGAACAGCGGGTCCGCCTCGAGCACGCCCTTCAACGTATCGTTTCCCAGCAGGTAGTGCCAGGACGCGTCGGACGCGCCATCCAATTCCAGGTACCAGCGTTTTGCCTCGGTCAGGAGGTCCAGCATGGCCTGGTTGTCACGCTGCGGCATAAAGGCCAGGCTGTAGGCCATGGTGTAGGCGGCGGCGAACTTGTCCAGCGGTCGGTCGGTGAACTTGTAGGCTTCCTGGGCGTTCTGATAAGCCTGTGTGATGTTGGGATCGTCGAAAATACGGTTCCAGGACACTTTGGCGATCCGCGACCAGGCCAGCTCGATCAAGGCCCTGGACCTTGGCGCGTACCGCTCCGCAGGAAGGGCTTTCACCAGGGCCTCATGGGTGTTGATGGCCGCGAGCTGGTCGTTGTTCCATCGGTAGACGACTCCGAGACGGAGCCGGTTTTCCAAATCTCCCGGCCGAACCTTTGCGAGCATCTCCATTGCGGGAATGATCCGGTAGAGATAATCCGCCGGTGTCGGTTGTGCGAGTCCCCCGATTTCCATGCTCAGCGAAATATCCATTCTGGTGGTCTGCGAATAGGTGTCCCAATAGAATTCGTCGAAACGGGCCGCGAGGGCCGGGTCGGTGAGGGGGAAATGGTGCGCAACCGCCGCCGCCCTCAGGAGTGTCTGGTACAAGTCCTGGGCGAGTGCCGTCAATGCGTCCTGCTGGCCTGGGTCCACGATCAGCACGCGGTTGAACATGGCGACACGATCGCGCAAATCCGGGAACAGCGCCGCCCGCGCGACCGCCGCGATGAGCGTGCCCGGCGCGTCGGCCGGGCCGAACCAGGTGGCCGAACCGTCGACGTAACGGCTCGTCTCCGTCACGAACGGAACCCGCGCCCCTTCTCGTTCCGACACGGGCAGATTGGCGACGGCCACATCCCCCGCAAATCCGGCTTTCTTCAAACCGGACAACACGACCCACTGGACCGTCACGTCCTTAAGGGCGGCGCGCGGCCTTTTTACCGTGTTCGTATATTTGTAGCTGCCCGGCGCATAGGCCACCGGCGAACTGAGGGGGTCTTTATAGGTCACGCGGAGTTTCACGAGGGTGGCCGGCGCTCCCAGGACGGGTCCGTCCTCGCGCAGGCGGAACGAGGCCGCGGGTATCGGCTTGCTCTCCACCACCTCCAGCTTCAGTCCTCCCCCGGGGGGCGACTGGCCCAGGACATCCATCACGAAGAACGAAGCGCTGTATTTTTCCAGGGGCTCGCGGAAGAACACCAGGCCGTTCTTGCCCGGCCACATCGTATCCATGCCCTGTTCACGAAGGTCCACGGCGGTCTGGTGCGCCAGTGCCAGCTGGTCCCAGCAAGCGGCGTAGACGGGATCGGTGGGAGGCGGAAACGCTTTCGCCGGCGCGGCTCCGCTCGCGACCATCTTGTACTGGCAGGCAAAATCCAATTGCCCGAACGAGGTGCGGTCGCCGGAGGCCAGGGCTTCGGCGTAGCGTTGCGCAACTTGCGCGGCGGCCGAGGGCTTGGCGGGCGGCCGGTCCCGTTTCTGTGCCGCCACCGACGTGGTTGGCCAGGTCAACACAATGGTCACAAGACCGAAACACAACAAGCTCAGGATACGCGATCCGCGCAGACGAACCATGCCCAACCCTCCATTCACTTGGCAAAAGAGCCGATACTTTACCATGGGGCCAGGGTCAGACGAAAGGGCATCGGCAAGAGAGATTAGTGCTGCGGGTTCGGCGGCGGCGGAGTGAGGGGCTTGGGCTGGAAGCGGACCAGCGTGCGGATGTAGGCAAGCACGTCGCGGCGCTCTTGTTCGTTGAGCGCGTCTTTCCAGGCCGGCATGGCGGTGCGGGGTTTCCCATTGTTGATGATGGCGAACAGCTCGACATCCGTTTTCACCGACGTTCCGGCGGAGATCAGGCTGGCGGGCCGGGGAGACAGAAACGGGGCCTGCGGCCCGTCCCCCCGGCCCTGGAGGCCGTGGCAAGAGGCGCATCGTGCTTCGAAAATCGGCTTGCCCTGTTCCGGAACGCCGCCCGGCGCGGCGGCGGACGTCGCCGCTATGAAAAAGGCAGAATTCAACATGCAAAATATGGACACACTGATTTTTGAATTTCTCATCTTACATGTTTCATTCGACGATGATCGTCGCCCGCATCTCGTGGCCGGGCATGTCGCAAAAGAACGGATAGACGCCAGGCTTCTCCGGCACAAACCGGAACTCCGCCTGGCCCTCGGACGGGATGAGCACGCGCTTGAATCCGTCGGGTCCGAATTCCGGCGCGCCGTTGCCGCTGACATTGAGACTAAGCCCCGCAAACAGCCCGACAGGGACGAACGCGTGCAGTTCCGCATCCTGGTTGTGGAACACGAGCTTGGTTTTGTGGCCGGCGCGGAGCGTCACTTTATCCGGTTCGAACGCCCTGGCCTTGATGGTGACGAGGATCCGTTCTTCCGGATCGGTATTGGACGGAGCCAGCGTGGACGCGGCCCAGAGCGACGGACCGGCCCAGGCGCCGGGCACACACCACGCCAGCCAGACCCAGGCGATGAGCCGCCTTACGCCGGGTCGCAGGGAAACCATGGACTGCCGCATCGGAGATGCCATATCGTGCATTTAATTGTGGGCGCAAACCGCGCGCCAGTCACCTGTCTTCCAGGCCTGTCCCATTTCTCTGAGAGACCCGGATGGGACAATGGATTCACGGGGACCGGCCTGGCGATCAACGACCCGCGGCTTTGAGAATCTGACCGCGGAGTCGAATCTTGGCCGCGGGGGAGAGGGGAGGCGGTTCGACGTGCCGGCAGAGGGTAATCGTCTGCCGAAGCGAGGCCAGAAAGACTTCGCAGTTCGGGCAAGCACCCAGATGTTTGCGGATCTCTCGGCAGACGTTGCCGGCCAGGTCGTCGTCCAGATAGGCCGAAAGGCCGCGGAGAATCTTCAGACAGTCGGCTTTGGAATGGCCTCGGTGCTTGTGCGCCGGCCTGGGGCGCGCGGCGCGGCGCTGGGGTGTGCTCATGAATGGCCTCCGTCGAGCCCTTTGGCGCTCAATTCTTTCCGCACGAACAGCCTGGCCCGGTGCAGGCGGGATTTCACGGCCCGCTCGTTCAGGCCCATGACCGAGCCCACTTCTTTGGCGCTCAGCCCTTCCATGTCCCGCAACACGAGCACCAGACGATACTTTTTCGGCAGCCGTTGGATGGCCTGGTCGAGTGCCCGCCGTAGCTGCTTGTTCTCCAGCGCCTCTTGGGGCGTCAATCCCCCCGCGGGGATCTGCAAGCGGAACTCGCCCTCCGAGGTCGGGATGAACTCATCGAGCGAGAGTTCCCGTTCCGGCTCGCCCTTCCGCTTGCGCCGCATGCGCAGGCAGGCCCGCGAGGCGATGGTGTAGAGCCAGGTCGAGAGCTGCGCGTCCCCCCGAAACCGGTCGAGACCTCGGTACGCATTGAGGAACGTATCCTGGACCAGATCTTTGGCGTCCTCCGCTTGGCCGCACAACCGTTGGGCAAACCGGAAAATCCGATCCACATGGTCACGGTAGAGTTGATCGAAAGCTGCGTTGAGGTGGCCATCTAAGGAGGCTGCATCCGCTCCGTCCTGCCGGCGGGTCTTGCCGGCATGTCCTTGTGCGCGCGTGGCCATAGAGTATGGAGGGAGTGTAAGGGGGGTGCGGGAGGGAGTCAAGCGGGCTCGGTTACGAACCGCGTTCGGCCCCCGTTCGTCCGCCGGCATGGCAGCGGAAGCAGTCGGCGAACCGCCCCGGCCCATGCGCGCCCTTGCCTTTGGCGACCAGTCTTCGTACTGCATCATTGTTCAGCAGGCCGTACTTGGGTCCTGGCTTCTGTACTCCCGCATGACAGTCCCGGCAGGACTGGGTCCCGGTGACCCGGAAGATGAATTCGCTGTGGGGATTGAGGGGATCGGTGGTAATCCGTGCCGTCGTCCCCCGGTGTTCCGTGTGACAGGTCAGGCAACGGGCCCGCTCCCGGGCTGCCTGCCGGTGAAAAATCTGTGGGGGTGAATCGGGCTGCGATATGAACGTCGCATCGGCATGGCAGGCGATGCAGTTGGCTGTCGTGGCGCCGCGAAAGGGTTCGTGGCACTGAGTACAGGACATTCGGCCCGCATGGTGAACGCTGAGATCGCCCGGCGCCCAGAAGGATTCCGGATCACGGGCCGAGGCCCACCCCAATCCGATGATCAGCACCAGCGTGGCGGTCAACAGCACCGGGTACATCGAAAACGGCGGCGGCCACGTCATGGGTCAAAACCCTCCATAATAGAGCGCCCCGCCGATGTGTAACATCGCAAGGGCCACGAAGGTCACGGTGAGGGGGCCGTGGATGACCTGCCACAGGCGGAAGGTCTCTTCTTGCTTGGCCAGAGCCTGTAGGCGCGCTTCGACCTCCGGCTCGGGCAGGCCTTGATGGAGCAAGAGGCGGCGCTGCTCGTTCATGGTGCGAAAGGCCAAGGCGTGCAAGACCTGCCCCACGATCCCGCTGACGACCACGAGTCCCATGGCCAGCATGGCGAGGACCGGGATGAGCGCGTGCAGGTGGGCGCCCGCGTGGAGGAGAATCAGCAGGTGCCCCACGAGCCCGCCGACGATATGGACCTGGAATAACGATTTGGACCAACGCTGTCCCGGCGTATGTCTCTTGCGGAACGGATAGGCCAGAACCAGGAGCATCAGCAGCAACCCTGCCCAGCCCAGGACATGCCCTGCCTGCGTATGGCCGAAGGGGCGGTCAGGGGACTGGCTCAACCACCATTCGGCAGTCAGGGCGCCCACGATTGCCAGGGCGACCAGCGCGATCACCGTCAGGGTCCGCCGTCCCACCACGTTCACGCTGACCGCCCGCCTGCCTGACGCCGGCGTCTAGTGGCCTGCACAACAAACCTTGTACCGTTGGTCCGGGATTGAGGCCATCGCGCGGAAGATCCCGGCTCGCTCCTCTTCGCTCAAGGTCTCGTCGAGCGCCGGGTACAAGATCAATTCCTCCTTCCGGTTGTGCGACGACAGGAGCGCCAGCAAGGCCCGCTCCTCCTCGTCGCTGTCCGGGTCCGCCGCCTGCACTTTTCTGTGCAGGGCTTCCAGGGCGTCGGCGATCTGCCGATGTTCCCGGCGCATGACCTGGGTGGGACCTCCCTCGATCAGGCCGGTGGCCTCTTCCCAGGGTGGAAACAACAGGTCTTCCTCCCACACGATGTGCCGCTGCAGACCGAACTTGAATTCAATGAAGCGGCCCTTGGCTGCGGCGTAATCGGATCGCTTCAACGTTTGAAACCTGCCAAACAAGTCATCAAGCTTGGCATGGTCCTGCTGGAAAAACGTTCGAATGCTGCATAATTCCATGAGCCGATCCTCCATGGAACGGAAGGTCTCGCATACATAGTCCGGGTCAATAAATAAGCAAGGGCAATGCCAGTGACAAGCTCTTCGACGATGTGCAGGTCGTTGATAAACCAGTCTCTTATCGAAGGGTGTGAGAGGCTGGGCCCCGCGCGACGGCGACTTGCCACAGGGGAGAATCACGGCGCTGTTGCAAAACGCAACAGCACACACATTTCGGCGGGACGAAAAAGCTGCGTGCGGCCGGCCGCAATGCCGATTAAGATGAAGACCGAAGGGAGGCTCAGGCACAGTGATGCGCGCCATGGTCATGAGCAAGGGCGGTGACGTGAACCGGAGCCCCTTGGAACTTCGAGAGCTGCCGACGCCTGAGCCGGGGCCGGGCCTTGTGCGGGTGAAGGTGTCTGCCTGCGGTGTCTGCCGAACGGACATTCATCTCGTCGAAGAGGAATTGCCGCCGGCCAAGCGGCCCATCGTGCCCGGCCATGAAGTCGTCGGCATCGTGGACCGAGTCGGCTCTGGTGTGCGTACGATCAAGGAAGGCGATCGCGTGGGGATTGCCTGGCTGCGGGAGACCTGCGGCCGATGCGAGTTTTGCGCGAGCGGCCGCGAAAACCTCTGCCTCGGCGCGCGGTTTACCGGCTACCACGAGGACGGAGGCTACGCGGAGTACGCCCTGGCGCCGGCAGCTTTCGCCTATCCGATTCCTTCGGTGTTCACGGATGAAGAAGCCGCGCCGTTGCTCTGCGCCGGCATCATCGGGTATCGGGCGTTGCGGCTTAGCGGTGTACAACCGGGCCAGAAGCTGGGCCTCTATGGATTCGGCGCCTCCGCCCACCTGACGATCCAGGTGGCGCGACAGTGGGGCTGTGCCGTCTACGTCTGTTCGCTCCGAGAAGAACATCGGCAGCTGGCGCGGGACCTGGGCGCGGTCTGGGTCGGCGGCGCAGCCGAGGCTCCGCCCGACAAACTCCACGGGGCGATCATCTTTGCGCCGGCCGGCGAACTGGTCCCGCCGGCCCTGCGGGCGTTGGACCGGGGCGGCACCCTGGCCCTGGCGGGCATCCACATGACGCCGATCCCGGCGATCGACTATGACCGCGAGCTCTTCGGCGAGCGGACGATCCGCAGCGTCACGGCCAATACGAAACAGGATGGGCTCGACCTCCTGCGGGACGCCGCCGCCATCCCCATCAGACCGCATACGCAACGCTTCAGGCTGGAGGCGGCGAATCAAGCGCTCCAGCAGTTGAAGGCCGGGACTATCCAAGGCGCAGGCCTGTTGGTCATGGGCGGACGGGACGATAGCGTGCTGCCGGTCCGGGGATAGGGGGCACGCTGAGCCGTCCAAAGAAATTCGGCCTGTGGCCGGCCTCCGACGGGGACGGAGGGGCCGATCCATCGAGGTCCCGTTCGTTTAAAGAGAGGGCTCGGCGAGCGTCGGGGTGGGAGGGGCCTTCATGGCCGAGGGCGGAACCCAGCGTTCGAGCACCTCGGCCAAGGCCGAGGGTTTAAGCGGCTTGGACAGGTAATCGTCCATGCCGGCGTCCAGACAACGCTTGCGGTCGTTTTCCATCGCAGAGGCCGTGAGGGCGATGATGGGCAAATGGTGACCGGGCAACTCTCGTTCGCGAATGACCCGGGTGGCTTGAAAGCCATCCATCTGCGGCATCAGACAGTCCATGAGCACGGCCACATAGGAGGTCCGGGCCAGAGCCTCGAGCACCTCTTGTCCGTTCACCACCACGTCGGCCCGGTACCCCATTTTTTCCAGCAGGGCGATGATCAAGAATTGATTCACGCTGTTGTCCTCGGCGACCAAAATCCGGCGCGGGGCGTTGGCTTCGGCGAGGCTGTGCCGGGTGACGAAGGCCGTCGGGGTGGGCGCAATGGGCGGGCCTTCACATGGCCTCGAGGCCTGGGGCATGGGATGCAGCACTTGCATCAAGCATTCGCGTAACTCCCGTTGGCGCACCGGCTTGGTGAGGTAGGCCATAAAACCCGCCGCCCGCGCCTTGGCCGCGTCTCCTCCCTGCGACAAGGATGTCAACATGACCAACGAAACGGCGTTCAGCGCCGGGTCGGCCCTGATCGTTCGGGCCAACGCCAGCCCGTCCATGACGGGCATCTGCATGTCCAGAATCGCCGCGTCATACAACTGTGTGCGGGCCGCAGCGTCCCTGAGCTGATGCAAAGCCTGTAAGCCGGAGTCGGCGCATTCCGTCACGATCCCCCAGTTGGTGAGTTGATGTTCGAGCAACAGTCGGTTGGTCGGATGGTCGTCCACGACTAAGACTCGCCGCCCGCGTAGGTCCGCCGGGAGGGGCGGGGGCGCTGAGGCTTCGGTCGCGACAACCTCAAATCGCGCCGTGAACCAGAAGGTACTGCCCTTGCCGTAGACGCTCTCGACGCCGACCGTCCCGCCCATGGCCGCCGCCAACTTCTTGCAAATGGCGAGTCCCAACCCCGTGCCGCCATACTTGCGCGTCGTCGAGCCGTCGGCCTGGGAGAATGGTTGGAACATGCGCACCTGTTGTTCCGCGGTGAGGCCGATCCCGGTGTCGGTGATGTCAAATCGCAAGCACACGTGGCGGTCGACTTGCTCGACCGGCGTCACGCGGAGGATCACGTCGCCCTGCTCGGTGAACTTGATCGCGTTCCCGACCAGGTTCGTCAGGACCTGGCGCAATCGCCCCGGATCGCCGTGGAGGGCCGAAGGGGTGGCGGCCGGCAGCAACCATGCCAACTCGAGCCCCTTCCCGTGGGCCTTTGCCGCCAGGATTTCGAGCGTATCCTCGATCGTGGTCCGAAGGTCGAAGTTGATCGGCTCCAGGGTGACTTTGCCCGATTCCAGTTTGGACAGGTCTAGAATGTCGTTGATGATCTGGAGCAAGGCCTCCCCGCTCTCCCGCGCCACTCCGGCATACTTCCGTTGCTCCGGCGTCAGCTCTGTGCCCAGGAGCAGGTCATTCATGCCGATCACCCCGTTCATGGGGGTCCGGATCTCGTGACTCATGGTGGCTAGGAACTCGGACTTCAGCCGCACCGCCTCCATCGCCGCATCCCGGGCTTGTGCCAACTCGAGGTTGCGCAACTCGATGCGGCCGTCCTGTTCCGCCACGCACTGCTCGTGGACCGTCAACAGCAGCTCTTGCGTGGCCAGCTTCACGCGAAGTGCGGCAAGCTCCACAGCCGGGCTTGGGTGGGAAGCAGCGGGCAACTCGGCGGTCGTCGCGCGGTCGCTCGGTGCGAAGACGGCATGTCCGTCGAACGGCAGGAGCGCCAGCTTGGTCGACAGGGCCACGGTCTTGAAGAGCTGGGCGGTTTCCAGCGGAATCGTGACTTTGGCGAAGAGGATCACCGCAAAGGCCTGTCCGGTGGGCAGCAATCCGCCGAACCCCAGGACCGACTGGATCCCATATCGCCGGACGAAGTCTTCTTGCACCGGCACGTAAGGACTATCCAGCGCCGTCGGAACGAAAAATACATTGAAGGAGGTGTGATGGATATCCACGAGCAAGCTGGAGTCCGCGCTCAAGAACGTCGGGAGTTCCACCCCGAACTGCGCGAAGAGTTGCGAGAACATCGGCAATTGCGCCACCGCTTCCGGGCTGGCCAAAGGAATGGCCCGATAGCGCTTGGAGCGGTCGGCGTGGTTCCACTCGGGAAGTTGTCCCGCGCTGGCCAGCAGCGCATTACATTTCATGTTCGGCTGATCGGGAGTCCGTCCGAGCTTTGTCCGAACCGCCTCCTGACGGAGCGGGTCGAGCTCGCCGTAGAGATGAGTTTTGAACAGTCGGATTAAGGCGCAAGCCGGTTCGCCCGTCTGAGACACGACGAGGTTGCGATACAGGTACTGGACGGTCCGATTCGCCGTCTCCTCCATGCTGCGGGCGCCCTCGCCGAATTTACGGAGGGCCTGGCCGCAGGCGATCATGTCGCGGAGTGAGAACGACGTCAGATCGTACATGGGTGTCCCGTCAGAGAGTGGCCTGTATCGGTTCGGGGAACCGCCTCAGCGAGGATCGAGCGGTGCTCGCAGGCAAGGTCCCTGCCCGACCCGTCGGAAGCGGATAGCTCTCGACTTCCCTCTATCGGTCGAAGGGGAAGAAATCTTGAATCGAGTGTATGGGAGGGGAAGGAAACCGGTGGGACTGCGGGGGCTTCGTCCCACCGGCGGGTGCCTACTTGGGCAGCTTCGGCATGACGAACGTCTGCGGCTCGCCGCGAAGGTGGATGAACTGGCGTACCTGTTGGCGCCGGAGCCCTTCTTCGCGGTGGGCCTGCACTATGGGGATTTCGCGCAAGTGGAAGACGGAGAGGTGATCGCGGCGCTGGATCGGGCGGCCGGAGCCTCGTCCTGAGGCCCCGGCCGTTTGTCGGCCCGCGCGGCCGCCTTTACTTCGGGAAGGACGTCGGCGCCTTGACGTGCTGCCAGCCTTCCCCGTTCAGGGTGTGGAGGAACGTCACGAGATCGCGCTTCTCCTGGTCCGTCAGCTCGAGCGGGATGACCAGCTCGTCCTGATGCGGGTTCTTCACGCCGCCCCCGTTGTAAAAGTTCACCACCTCCTCAAGGGTTTTGAAGCGGCCGTCGTGCATGTAGGGCGCGCTCCTGGCGATTTCCCGCAAGGTCGGCGTCTTGAACGCGCCGATGTCCGCTGGGTTCTTGGTGACCATGTACCGGCCGAGGTCCACGCTGTTGGTGTCCCAGCCGATGCCGAGGTTGTGAAACTTCTCGTCGGTGAAGTTGAATCCGGAATGGCACCGGGTGCAGCGGGCCTTGGTGCGGAACAGCTCCAGCCCCTTCTGGGCCTCCGGCGAAATGGCGGTCGCGTCCCCGCCCAGATCGAACCGATCCGCCGGGCTGTTCCCGGAGAGGATCGTCCGCTGGAAGCTGGCGATCGCCTTCCCCACCCCGGCGATCGTGATCTCCTCGCCGAAGACGTCCTTGAACAGCTTCCGATAGCCGGGAATCTTCTTCATCTTGGCGACCATCTCGTCGTGGTTGGCGAAGCCGTGTTCCACGGGGCTGACGAAGGGCCCGACCGACTGCTCCTCCAGCGTGGCGGCCCGGCCATCCCAAAATTGGGCATTACTGAACAGCCGATTGAGGGACGCGGGCGCGCTGCGGCCTCCTTTGAGTCCATGGATGCCGGCCGAGACCTGCTTGCCATCCGTAAAGGCGAACTGCGCCATGTGGCAGCTGGCACAGGCGATCGTATTGTTTTTCGACAAGCGCTTGTCGAAGAACAGGAGCCGCCCTAACTCGACCTTGTTCTTTGCCAGAGGATTGTCGGCCGGGACGACCATGGCGCTATCATCCAGACCGAAGGGGATCGCGAGCGTCCATTCCCCTTGCGACGCCGGTGCGGCAGGCTTGTTCTGTGCCGCATCGGCCGAGACTACACCTCCCAGTCCCAAGACGATCAAGACAAAGATGGGCAACGAGACCAGGAACGGTTTGAACGTCATCGCAGACCTCCTTTCAGAACATGCAATAGGCTAGGCAACATGAAGAAACCATGGCTTCAACGGCATTGTTTGCAAAGCCCTTCGACCACCATGCGCACTTCCTTGACTTGGTAGTTCTTGAGACTCTTGCGCACATGATCGGCTGTCATGAGGGCGTAGGGCATATCTTTCACCGTTCCGCAGCGAAGACACTTGAAGTGGTGGTGCTGAGACACATTGGGGTCCACGCGCGTCTTGTCCTGCTGGATCAGCACTTCCTGGAGCATGCCGGCCTTCACCAGCGTCTTGATCGTGTTGTAGACCGTGGCGCGGGAGATATAGGGAAACCGCTTGTGGACCTTGCGATAGACCTCGTCGGGCGAGGGATGGTCGCGGTTTCCCTGGAGGAACTCCAGCACGGCCGCCCGTTGCGCCGTGACCTTGACGGATTTTTCGGTGAGATGTTGGGCCGGCGTCTTCATGGTGCTTAGACTAATTCTAAAACTATTATTTGTCAAGTTCTTAACACACGGGGCTCGCTCCGAGAGGGAGGCTACTTCTTTCGGACGAGAATGCGGAGCGGGGTCCCGAGGAAGTCGTACTGTTCGCGGAGGCGGTTTTCCAGAAACCGCAGATAGGTCTTGCCCACGTCGTCCGGGTGGCCCACGAAGAGCGCAAAGGCCGGCGGCTTGGACGCCACCTGGGTGATGAAGACGGATTTGATCGCCTTGCTGGGCTTGCCCTTGCGGACCGGGAGGGGATTCTCTTCCAGAATAGCCTGCAGGAACTTGTTCAGCGGCCCGGTGGGCACGCGAACCGTGAAGGCGTTGATCACGCGATCGATCAGCCGGAAGATCTCGCGCACCGAGTCCGGTTTCATGGCCGAGCCGTAGAGCACCGGCGCCCAGGGCAGGAACGGAAACTTGCGCGCCAGCTCGGCCTCATAGTCCTGCCGGGCCTCCGGGTCGCCTTCGCGCAGGTCCCACTTGTTGACCACCAGGATGCAGGCGCGGCCCTGCTTCAGGGCGAGGCCGGCGATCTTCGTGTCCTGCTCGGTGATGCCCTCGACCGCGTCCAGCAGCAGCACGGCGATGTCCGACCGGCCCATAGCCTTGAGCGCCCGGGCCACGCTGAAGCCTTCGATGCCCCGTTCGATCTTGCCGCGGCGCCTGATGCCGGCCGTGTCGGTGAAGACGTACTTGCGGTCCCGGTAGGTCACGAGCGTGTCGATCGGATCGCGCGTGGTGCCGGCCACGTCGCTGACCAGAACTCGATCCTCCCCCAGCAGGCTGTTCACCAGCGTGGACTTGCCGACGTTGGGGCGGCCCACCACGGCGATGTGCGGCAGGGGGGCCAGGCTGGTGTCGGCATCTCCTTCCGGCAGCAGGTGATGGAAGGCGTCGAGCAGATCGTCCACCCCGATGCCGTGCTCGGCCGAGACCGGGAAGAACTGGCCCTGCCCGATCCGGTAGAAATCGGCCATCAGCGCCTCGGCCTTGAGCGTGTCGATTTTATTGATGGCATAGAACACCGGCTTGTTGATGCCGCGCAGGAGGGTGACCACCTCCTCGTCCGGAGGCGTGAGGCCCGCGCGACCGTCCATGACGAAAATCAAAATGTCCGCTTCCGCGATCGCGATCTGCGACTGGCGCTTGATCAGCGCCAGCATCCCCTCGCTGGCGGCCGGGTCCAGCCCCCCCGTATCCACCAGGCGGAAGGGACGGCCCCGGTAGGTCCCGTCCGCGTAGTTGCGGTCGCGGGTCACGCCCGGCACGTCGTCCACGATCGCGGGCTTGCCGCCCAGGATGCGGTTGAACAGCGTGGACTTGCCCACATTGGGCCTTCCAATAATCGCGATCAATGGTGCAGACATGGCAACGGACCGTACCACAGGGGTTTCGACAAAGACAAGAAACGTAAGACAGGCCGGCGAGGGAGGGCTATAATAAGATCCGTTCAAGTCTCTGGCAGCTCATCGCCGGCATGTGAGGAAGACCCATGAAGCCACGGATCGGAATCGTGCCGGGCTTGGTGTTACTGGCAGGGTTGTCGGCCGGATGTAGCGCCTTTGACTTCCTGGACTATCCCTTGTTCGCCCCTCCACTGTGGAAGGCAGCGGAGCAAGGAGACCTCCAGGCGGTGCGTGCCTTGGTGGACCAAGGCGTTCCGATCAATGATCAATACGGTTATGCCAATGCCATTGCCAAACCACCGACCGCCTTGGGGATCGCTGCTTACTATGGCCACGTCGAGGTTGTGCGTTTCCTGCTGGACAGGGACGCTGGTACAGAGCGCGATAGACACAACGCCCTGTTTTGGTCTGCCACAAACGGCCAGGCTCCGGTCGTCCAACTTCTGCTGGATCGAGGAATCCTATGTTGTCCAGAAGGCTACGATATCATCCAGAACGCCAGGCGCCACGGGCACCTCAGAATTGTCCGGATGCTGGAGCAGGCCCAAGCGCAGCAGCTTGCAACGATGGCGCCGCCGCCGGCCGCTGTTCCGGTCCCAGTCCCCGTGCCGCCAGCTGCAGCGGCCGGCGTTTCGGCGAACGATGTGGATACCCCGCCCGCGCGGCGCGTGAAACCCAAGCCGAATGCCTATGCCGTGGTGATCGGCATCGAGCAGTATCGCCAGAACCTTCCCAAGGCGGATTTTGCGGCGCGGGATGCGCAGACGACCAGGGACTATTTGACCAAAGTCATGGGCTATCAGGACGAAAACGTCGCGATCCTCCTGAACGATCGGGCGACTAAAGGCGATGTGGAGAAATACATCGAGCACTGGCTGCCCAACCGGGTCGAGAAAACCGGCACCGTGTTCGTGTATTTCTCCGGGCACGGCGCGCCCAATGCGAAGACCGGCGATGCCTATCTGGTGCCTTATGACGGCGATCCGGCTTTTGTCGAGGCCACAGGCTATTCCCTGAAACGGCTCTACGACCACCTCGGAAAACTGCCGGCCAAAGAAGTCGTCGTCATGCTGGACTCTTGTTTCTCGGGCGCAGGGGGCCGGTCGGTGATCGGCAAAGGGATGCGTCCGATGGTCCTGACCATGGAGAACCAATTCCTGGCCGGCGGCAAGACGGTCGTGCTCGCGGCCAGCTCGGGCGCTCAGGTGTCCAGCACCTATGACCAGAAAGGGCATGGCCTGCTGACGTACTATTTTCTGAAAGGCTTGCAGGGCGAGGCGGACACGAACAAGGATGGCATGATTGATCTGGCCGAACTCTTCGGCTATGTCAAACCGCAGGTGGAACGGACGGCGCGGCGCGACTTCAATAATGACCAGCAGCCGCAACTGTTCGGCAATCCGGAGCTGCTCACAAAGGGCATCCGCCTGGTCGAACGGGCACCGTGAGTCGTGATGTCATGAGGTGCGCCATGAGCGGACAACGTGGGCTTGTACTGAGTCTGGCGGTGTGCGCCGGTCTGTCGGTCGGTTGCGCCTCGGAACTCTATAACGCGGCGGAGCGGGGCGATCTTAAGGCCGTTCAGACCTTGGTGGGGCAAGGGGGGACGATTAACGAGCGAACCGGTATTGATGGAGATGTTCCTCTCGTCGGAGCGGCGGGAAGCGGCAAGTTGGAGGTTGTGCAATTCCTGCTCGATCGCGGCGCTGATGTAAACAAGGCAAACGACTTTGAGAGTACGGCGCTGCATCTTGCGGCTGCTGGCGGACATTTACCGATTGCGCAGCTTCTGATTGACCGTGGGGCCGGCGTCAACAGCCAAAATCGTTTCAAGTTCACCCCGTTGGCAATAGCGGCTTCAAAAGGCCATACGCAAATCGTGAGGTTATTGCTGGAGCGAGGGGCGGACGTCTCTATACCAGATTACTGGGGCACGCAGCCTCTCTGGTGGGCGGTGAGGGATGCTGGGAATGCCGAGGTCGTGCAATTATTGTTGGCGCATGGCGCAGATCCCGGCATCAAGGGACGGGAAATCGACATCATGCAGGACTGGCGGCCACCCTTGACGGTCGCGCAGGAGAAGGGCAATACCAAAATCATCCGTCTGCTTCAACAGGCTGAAGCCCGGCTATCGGGAGCGGCCGATGCCCCGTCGGCGCCCACTGCGGCGCCCGCGTCACCCGCACCAGCAGCCGTCGCGGCGAGCGACGTGGATGTGCTGCCGGTTACTCGCGTCAAAAGCCGCGAGAACGCCTATGCAGTCGTCATCGGCATCGACACCTATCGCAATAAGCTTCCGAAGGCCGACTATGCCTCCCACGATGCAGAGGTCGTGGGCACCTATCTGACAAAAGTCATGGGGTACGAGGAAGAGAATGTCGCGGTGCTGCTCAACGACCGGGCCGCCAAGACCGACATCGAAAAATACCTCGAACATTGGCTCCCCAAGCGGGTCGAGCCGGGCGCCTCGGTGTTCGTGTATTTCTCCGGGCACGGCGCGCCCAATGCGAAGACCGGCGATGCCTATCTGGTGCCCTACGACGGAGATCCGGCCTTTGTGGATGCCACCGGATACCCCTTGAAACGGCTTTACGAGCAGGTGGGAAAACTTCAAGCGAAAGAAGTCGTCGTCATGTTGGATTCCTGTTTCTCCGGCGCGGGGGGCCGGTCGGTGATCGCAAAAGGCATGCGGCCGATGGTCCTCTCGGTGGAGAATCCGGTCCTGGCCGGAGGCAAGACGGTCGTGCTGGCGGCCAGCCAGGGCGATCAAGTGTCGAGCACCTACGATCAGAAAGGCCACGGGCTTCTGACCTATTTCTTCCTCAAGGGATTGCAGGGGGAGGCGGATAAGAACAAGGACGGATCGCTCGACCTCGCCGAGCTCTTCAACTATCTGAAGCCGCAGGTCGAGCGGAAGGCGCGGCGGGACTTCAACAACGAACAGACTCCGCAGCTCCTCGGAAGCCCCGAGCTATTAAAGCGCGGGGTCCGCCTGGTCGAGCGGGCCGGGCCGTAACGGATTCTCTTGCTCCCTATGACGCCGTATCCCATACCCTTCACGCCTCACGCCTTCGATTGGGATGTCGTGGACGACGTCCTCTTGGACATGGACGGGACCCTGCTCGACCGGCACTTCGACAATTTCTTTTTCGAGGAAGAGCTGCCGCGACGTTATGCGGCCAAGCAGGGGCTGACGTTCGAGGAGGCCCTGGCCAAGCTGCTCGCCATGTACCGGTCGGTCGAGACGGAGCTGGCCTGGACCGACCTCCATTACTGGAGCAGCCTGCTCGACATCGACCTGGTGGCGCTGACCGAGGAATTCGACCATCTGATCCGGTTCCTGCCCGACGCGGAGCCGTTCCTCCGTCACCTGCGCGAGCAAGGCAAGCGCGTCCATATCGTCACGAACGCCCATGAAAGCGGAATTGCGATCAAGGCCGCCAAGACCGGCGTAGACAAGCATGTGGAGCGGATCGTGAACGCCTTCGAGATCGGCTACCTGAAAATGCGGCCGGAGTATTGGCCTGTCTGCCGACAACTCATCGGATTCGATCCTGCCCGGTCCCTCTATATCGACGACGACGAGTCCTGCCTGGCCGCGGCGCAGGCGTTCGGGATCGGCCATATCTTTCACCGCTCCACCTCCAGCTCGCAGCTCCCGCCTCAGCCTTCGTCCCGCCACCGGTCCATCGAGACGTTCCACGTGCTGATGGACGGAGGCTAGGAAGAGTCCTCCAACACGTCCCGAACTTTTTTGAGGAGCGTCTCGATCCGCATGGGTTTGGGTATGAAAGCAGCCCGTACGTCGAAGATCCCTCGTTGCAGGTTCGTATCATCTGTGTAACCGGACATGATCAAGACCTTGAGCTCTCGACGGTCCGACGTCAGCCGGCGCGCGAGCGCGTGGCCGTCCATCTCGGGCATGACGAGGTCGGTCAAGAGGAGGTGAATCGGACCGGCATGTTGGGTGGCAAGCGCCAAGGCGTCAACCCCATTGCGCGCTTCCAAGACCCGGTAGCCCTGCCTTTGCAGCACCTCGCGCGCCAGGGCGCGGACGCTTTCCTCGTCCTCGGCCAGAAGAATCGTCTCGGACCCTCGGGGCGACCGAGGGGTTGCCGCCGAGGGTATCGGTGGCTCCGGCGCTTGCGCCACGTGCGGAAGGCAGACGGTAAACGTGGCGCCCTCACCCGGCTCGCTGCTGGCCCAGACGACTCCGCCGCTTTGCGCCACGATCCCATAGACCGTCGCCAGCCCGAGCCCGGTCCCTTTCCCCACCTCCTTCGTCGTGAAAAATGGCTCAAACAGGTGGGTCAAGGTGAACTTGTCCATGCCCTGTCCGGTGTCGCTGACGATCAGCTGCGAGTAGGCGCCTGGCGGGACGTGGACGTTGGGAAGCGTGCCGGCGTTGCCTTGGTCGATGGCCGCATTCACGGTGGCAATGGTCAGCCGGCCCCCGTTCGGCATGGAATCCCGCGCGTTGAGGGTCAGGTTCATGATGACTTGCTCGATCTGCCCCGGGTCCGCCTTGACCGCGCCGAGGTCCGGGCTCAAATCCAGCGTCAACTCGATATGTTCGCCGATCAGCCGCCGGAGCATCGACTCCATGGCGAGGATGGAGCCGTTGAGGCTCAGCACCCTGGTTTCCATCACCTGCCGCCGACTATACGCCAGCAACTGCCGGGTCAGCTCCGCGGCCCGATCGGAGGCTGCCTTGATGTCTTGGATGTACCGGCTCAGCGGGTCCTGGGGGTCGATCCGGCGCTGGACGAGGTCGCTGCATCCGCCGATCACGGTCAACATATTGTTGAAGTCGTGCGCGATGCCGCCGGCCAGCCGCCCGACCGCCTCCATCTTCTGCGCCTGGCGCAGCGACTCTTCCAGATGCTTGCGCTCGGTGATGTCGATGACGAAACCTTCCAGGAAGGCGAGCGTTCCGTCCGGCGCGTAGACGCCCTCCCCCTGCTCCCACACCCAAACCTTGCGGTCGTCGCGCGTTTGCATGCGGTATTCGAAGGAAAAAGGCTCGCGACGGCTGAGAGCCGACTGCACCTCGTTCCATATCCGTTCCCGGTCGTCCGGGTGCGTGCGGTGAGCCCAGGCGATCCCCTTCGAGTAGAACTCATGCGGCGGATATCCAAGAAGGGTCCGGACCTGATCGCTGATATAACTCACGGTCCAATCGGGATCGTTCTGGCAGCGATATACGACGCCGGGCAGGTTGGAGACCAGCGCGTTCAGGGCCCGTTCGCTCTCGTGCAGGGCGTCCTCCGCCCGCTTGCGCTCGGTGATGTCGGTGTCCGATCCAACCATGCGCACCGGGCGTCCGTCGGCATCCCGCTCCACCACCTTGCCGCGATCCAGGTTGATCCGCCAACGCCCCGACTTTTCCCTCAAGCGGTTTTCGCATGCGTAGAAAGAGGTCCGGCCTTCGAAGTGGGCGCGCAGGGTTTCCTGCACACGAGGTTTATCGTCGGGATGGATGATCGACTCCCAAAACGAGACATGAGGGGGGACCTCCTCCGGAGCATAGCCGAGTGAGGCAATCCACTGAGGGCTGAAATACACATGGCCGGTCTTCACGTTCCAATCCCAAATGCCTTCGCTGGTCGCGTCCAGGACCAGGGAGAGCCGGCGCTCGCTCTCCCGCAGCGCCTCTTCGGCCCGTTTGCGCTCGGTGACGTCGTGGGCGATGGCGAGGACGGTCGCCTGCTCGCCGCGCTCGTTCCCGAACGGCACGGCATGGGTCTCCATCCATCGTCGTGTGCCCTTCAGCCCGACGATCTGGAACTGGAGCCTGCCGGGTTGACCGTTCGCGGCTCGCTGGATGAACGCTGCAAAGACTTCGCGGTGCTCCGGCGCGACGATCGGGAGGATGGACCGGCCTCGAATCTGTTCCAGAGCGTCCGCCTCGATCATGGCCAGGCCGGCGGGATTCATGTCGAGAAGCAGCCCGTCGGCGCTGGTGATTTTGACGCATTCGGGTTCGGCATCGATGAGCGTCCGCCAGTGTTGTTCGCCGATACTCTTTGTCGCCTCTGCCCGTTTCCGATGGGAAATGTCGGCCAGCAGCCCCAGCGTGCCGACGAAGGCGCCGGCCTCGTCCTTGATGATGGTGGTCCAGAGCTGGAGATAAACGGGCCGGCCGTCCTTCCGGACGCGGCGAATTTCCGTCCCCAGAGACTCCTCGCCCTGCATGACCCGACGCCAGAGTGCGTCCGATTCCTGTTCGCTTCCGGCCGGGACATAGGGAAGCTCCCGGCCGAGAGTCTCGGCTTCGGTCCAGCCCAGGAGCTGTTCAGCGGCTTTGTTCCAGGAGGTCACGCGCCCTTGCGCGTCGAGGCAAAACATGGCGAGGGGGACAAGGTGCTTGATGGCCGAAAGCTTCGGCAGCACGTTCGTCAGGGGCGGTCTGATCCGGTTACGGCCGGGCGGCTGCTTGCCGGCTTTCTCGCTCCGGCTGTCCCGTTTACTCCGCAAGCCTCACCTCATCGGATTCCGAGGCATTCGAGTATCGTGGCCGCGCGCCGATCGTGACATGACCGGGCGAGCCGACGGACCGCCTGACCGCCCTGTAGCCTAGCGTAGTTCATGGGACGATGTCCAGGCGAACGAGTTCCGGAATCTTGTGACCCCTGGCGGTCTATGTTAGATTCGCGTCGCAACGATGGTCCGAAAGTCGGCAAGTCTTCACGTCATAGAGTTTGACGGACTTGAAGACTTTTAGACGGTATGATGTTCGGACGTTCGTGATTCATGAGTAAAACCTACGACCATCGGGCGATCGAGGCCAAGTGGCAGGCCTATTGGGAAGTGCACCGGACGTTCCGCGTGACGGACGATCCGGGCAAACCCAAGTTTTACTGCCTCGACATGTTTCCCTATCCCTCCGGCTCCGGCCTGCATGTCGGCCATCTCGAGGGCTACACGGCCACGGACATCGTCTCTCGCTACAAACGGATGCAGGGCTTCAACGTCCTGCACCCGATGGGCTGGGACGCCTTCGGCCTGCCGGCGGAGCAGTATGCGGTGAAGACCGGCATCCACCCGGCCGTCACGACCGCCCAGAATATCGCCACCTTCCGGCGCCAGATGAAGCGCGCGGGGCTCTCCTACGATTGGGAACGCGAGTTCAGCACGACCGACCCGGACTACTACCGCTGGACCCAATGGATCTTTCTGAAACTCTTCGAGCGGGGCCTGGCCTATGTGGCGGAGGTACCGGTGAACTGGTGTCCGGCTTTGGGTACGGTGCTGGCCAACGAAGAGATCGTGGACGGGAAGAGCGAGGTCGGCGGCTTCGAGGTCGTCCGCAAACCCATGCGTCAGTGGGTGTTGAAGATCACGGCCTATGCGGACCGCCTGTTGGATGACCTGACGCTGGTGGATTGGCCGACCAGTACGTTGGAAATGCAAAAAAACTGGATCAGCCGCTCGATCGGCGCCGAAGTGGAGTTTCCCCTGGCCGACGTCCACGGCAACCTCCGGATCTTTACCACCAGACCCGACACCCTTTTCGGCGTGACGTATATGGTGCTGGCGCCCGAGCATCCGCTGGTGGAGGCGGTGACGACCGCCTCGCATCGCTCCGAGGTGACGGCCTATCGTGAAGCCGCAGCGCGCAAGAGCGATCTGCAACGGCAGGAGCTGGAAAAGGAGAAAACCGGCTGCTTCACGGGCGGCTATGCGATCAATCCCGTGAACGGGGAGCGGCTGCCCGTCTGGATCGCCGACTATGTGCTGATGAGCTACGGCACCGGCGCGATCATGGCGGTGCCCGCCCATGACGAACGGGACTGGCAGTTCGCCCGCACCTATCGGTTGCCGATCCGGGAAGTCGTCGCCGGGGGAAACATTGCACGAGAAGCGTTCGTAGATCAGGGGCGCGGGACGGTCATCAATTCCACCACGCCGGACGGGTCCTTCTCGATCGACGGCCTTCTGCCCGCCGATGCCATTCCGAAGATCACCGCCTGGCTGGAGTCTTCGGGCAAGGGCCGCAAGGCCGTCAACTACAAGCTGCGCGATTGGCTCTTCGCCCGGCAGCGTTATTGGGGCGAACCCTTTCCCATCGTCTGGGTGGATGGAGAGCCTCGGCCCCTGCCGGAGGACCAGTTGCCGTTGCGGTTGCCCGAATCGACGATCTTCAAACCTTCGGGGAGCGGCGAGAGCCCGCTTGCCAACCTGACCGACTGGCTCCAGACCACTGACCCGGCTTCGGGCCGACCGGCTCGCCGCGAGACCAACACCATGCCCCAGTGGGCCGGCTCTTGCTGGTACTACCTGCGCTTCATCGATCCCGCGAACGACCGGCGCCTCGTGGACCAGGCCAAAGAGCGCTACTGGATGCCGGTGGACCTCTACATCGGCGGCAGCGAACATGCGGTCCTGCACCTCCTCTACGCGCGCTTCTGGCACAAGGTGCTCCATGACATCGGGGTGGTGAGCCAGCCGGAGCCGTTCAAGAAGCTGGTCCATCAGGGGACGGTGTTGGGCGAAGACAATCAGAAGATGTCCAAGTCGCGCGGCAACGTGGTGAATCCGGACGACATGATGGACCAGTTCGGGGCGGACGCCGTGCGCCTCTATGAAATGTTCATGGGGCCCTTGGAAGCGGCCAAGCCTTGGAGCAGTCGGGGCGTCGAGGGCATCACCCGGTTTCTGGACCGGGTCTGGCGGCTGGCCATGGATGACGAGGGGCATCTGAGCCGGGCCGTCACCGGAGCCGTGCCGACCTCCGACCAGCAACGCATCCTGCACCAGACGATCAAAAAAGTGACGGAGGATATCGACGCACTGCATTTCAATACGGCGATCGCACAAATGATGGTCTTCACCAACGAGATGACCAAGCTCGATCAACGGCCGCGGGCTCTGTTGGAGCCGTTCCTCCTCCTGCTGGCGCCCTTCGCCCCGCACCTGGCCGAAGAACTCTGGGAGCGGCTGGGCAAGCAGTCCAGCGTCTCCCACCAGACTTGGCCCGCTTATGACCCGGCTCTGGTCGTGAGCGAGCGGTTGGAGATCCCGCTCCAGGTGAACGGGAAACTGCGGAGCAAAATCGAGGTGGCGGCGGATGCCGGCGAAGCGGAGATCGTCGCGCTGGCGCAGCAGGACCCCAAGCTCGTCGAATGGCTCCAGGGCAAACCGCCGCGCAAAGTGATTTATGTGCCGAAAAAGCTCGTGAACTTTGTCGTCTAGTCAGCCGACGAACCGTGAACAGTGAAAGGTAAACAGTGAAAGGTCTGGTAGGAAGTCGGTCCAGGGTGCCATTGGCTCTTTACTTTTCACTGTTCACTTTTTACTTTTTACCGTTCACGGCCGGTTGCGGCTACCAGTTTCGGGTGGAAGGGGCCGGGCCGGTCGTGGGCGGCAAGCCGTCCTCCGCCCAAGCCGATAAGCCCAAGGGGCCGACGCCGAAATTGGCCATCGCCCCGTTCGACAACCATACCTTCGAGCCGAACCTGGAGCAAAAGTTCACCGCCTATACGAGGCGCGAATTTTCTGCCGGCGGTGGAGTGGAGGTCGTCAACGACAAGGTCGCTGCCGACTTATTCATGAAGACGCAGATCGTGGCGGTCTCCACGCCGTCGCTCAGTTTCAACCAGAGCGCCACCTTCGAGCAGCGGGTGATGGTGACCGTCAAGGCCACGGTGCAGGATCTGCGCCAGGGGAAGGAAATCTGGGCGCAGCAGTCCATCGGCGCCGGCGAGTTTTTCCTGACGAACGATTTGCAGTTCAACCGCGTGCTCCAAAACCGGGCGCTGGAACAGGCGGGCCGACAGATCGCGGCGGATCTGGCCACGCGCTTCCTGGCCCACTTGGATCAAGGCACGAAACCACCGGCTCCCGCTCCTGCCAAACCGGATGGCGGGACCGCCAAGTAACGATCGTCAGAGGCTCACGTGCGACTCCAAGATATCCTTTCCACCATCGCCAAGGACGGGGCGGCGCCCCTCTATCTGGTCACCGGCGAGAAGCGGGGGGCTAGAAAAGACAGTTTCGAGGTGGACGATTATCTGGTGGATCAGGCGGTCGCCGCGATCAAAGCGGCGGCGCTCGGCGGGGCCGAGGGCGCGGACAGCAGCGGCACGGAAGCCTTCAACTACGATCTCCTCTATGGAGATGAAACCGACGCATCGGAGATCCTATCCCGTGCCGGGGAGTCCCCCGTCTTCGCGTCGCGCCGGCTGATCCTGGTCAAGGCGGCCGACAAACTGCCCGCGGCGGAGGGGGAAAAGTTCCTGGATTACCTGAAGGAGCCCTGCGAGACCACCGCGCTGGTCTTCGTGGTGGGGAAGAAAATGGACGAGCGGCGGAAGTTCACCCAGACGCTCATGAAGCGTGCGGTTCTCGTGGACTGCGCCCCGCCGCCCGAGGGCCAGTTGCCGGCCTGGATCAAGGCGGAGGCGGGCCGGGTCGGCGTGAAGGTGGAGGACGATGCCGTGCTGTTGCTCAAGGACATGGCCGCGTCGTTGAAAGATATGGCCGGCGGCTCCCTCTACCTGATCCGGCGCGAGTTGGAGAAGCTGGCGGCCTATGTGGGCGAGGGGCGCGCGGTCAAAGCGGCCGACGTGCAGACCCTCAAGGGCACGGAGTCGGGCGCCTCGGTCTTCGACTTGACCGGTGCGATCGGCGCGCAGAATCGGGCGCAGGCGCTGCGCATCCTCGCGCGCAACCTGGAAGCGGGGGAAGATCCCTTGCGCATTCTGGGCGCGCTGGCCTGGCAGTACCGGCGGATCTGGAAGGCGAAGGAGCAGGGAGGGCAGTGGGGGAGGGGGTTTGACCTGGGCCGATCCTTTTCCGAAGCCCGCCTCCGGTCGGCCTTCGAGAAGTTTGCGGAGACGGATTCCAAGTTGAAAGGGGCGAGCGGCGGCTCCAAGACCCGCGTGCTGGAGACGCTGTTATGGGATCTCTGCGCGAGCCCGAAGGACGCTTTGCGCGCCGGCGCGCGATGAGCTGAACGCGATGAAACGGGGAGTTACTTCGCGGCGGCGAGGGCGTTGACCTTGACGGTGAGGCGCGAAATCCGTCTGGACGCCGTGTTGGGCTTGAGGACGCCTTTGCTGACCGCTTTCCCCAGAGCCGACGCGGCTTCGCGCAGCCCGGCCTTGGCTTCGTCGGCCTTTTTCTCCTCCACAGCGGTCAGGACCTTCTTCAGGATCCCTTTGACCGAGCTCTGGATCGTCCGATTCCGCTGGTGGCGCTTGAGGGCCTGACGCGCGGCCTTAATCGTTGACTTGTGCACAACTGGCATGGGATGTTCTCCGTTGATTCTGAGTGTAAAGGAGCGTTCTTGTAACATAGGCATGGCGGCTCGGTCAAGCAGCCGGGTGCCGGGAGCGAGATGCTCCACAAGCGCGAGGGAATCATGAGCAAATCCATCACAACCCTGGCCTTGGTCCTCGCCCTCTCGGCGGTGCTGGCGGCCTGCATGGGCCTGCCGGACGCCTACTTCAAGGAGAACGTCGGGAAAGCTACACAGGACGAAGTGACGGCCCGCTTGGGCCCCCCCGATCATCGCTATGCATTGGACAACGGCGAGACCAAGTGGATCTATATCATCCACGTGAGCACCGCGACCTATCTGACCTATGCCAATACGGACGCAGAAATATGTTACAACTACGAGCTGCTCTTCGACGACAAGAAGGTGCTCAAGGGTTGGCAGACCAACAGCAAAGACTGCGGAGCCATCAACTGATGTCCAGGATTGCCGCTCACGATCGGTTGATTCTGGCCCTGGACGTGCCGTCGGCCGAAGAAGCCGACCGGCTCATGCGCCGCGTGGAGGGGACGGTCCGGTTCGTCAAAATCGGGCTCGAACTCTATACGGCGGCGGGTCCCGACATCGTCAAGCGCGCGCTGGACCGAGGCAACCGAGTGTTCCTGGACCTCAAGTTCCTGGACATCGACGAGACGGTGCGCCGGGCCACGGCCCGCGTGGCCGAGCTGGGCGTGGAGTTCCTGACCGTCCATGCCAACCGCAAAGCCCTGAACGCCGCCGTCGAGGGGCGGGAAGAGCATCCGCTCAAGTTGCTGGCCGTCACCGTGCTCACGAACTTCGATAGCGCCGATCTGCGCGACATGGGCATCCAATGGAGCGTCGCCGATCTGGTGGTGGCGCGGGCCAAGCTGGCCGCCGAATTGGGCTGCGACGGCGTGGTGGCGTCGGGCGAAGAGCCGGCCATCATCCGCCGCAACGTCGGCCCCAAACTGCTCATCGTCACGCCCGGCATCAGGCCGGCGGGCAAGGGGCTGGATGACCATGCGCGGCCCACCACCCCGACACAATCCATCAAGGCCGGATCGGATTACCTGGTCGTGGGGCGGCCCATCCGCGATGCGGAGGAGCCGAAAGAAGCGGCGCAGGAGGTCCTGGCCGAGATGCAGGCAGCCTTCGACGCCCGTCCGGTCTGAGCCGGCAGTCCGTTTCGCACCTCTTTTCTTTCCATTGCCCACACCTGTCCGCGCGGTCCGCGTCTATCATTTCAGATCGGCCATTTATCCATTTGCGTACAGTCCGAAAGAGGTACCCCTGTTTCCCGCCGCTTCGCTTGTGTCCTTTTAGACGTGATCTTTGAGATAAAACAATGGCTTGCACTGGGCTTGCCAATGGATGCGGTTCTGGTCTCCTTCTGGCCCGACCCTTGCTCGCTCTCACAACTGAACGAATCAGAAGTCGAGGCGCACATCGGGCAGCCGGGAGAAGGTAAGATGATCTTGATTGTGGCCGCACTCATAGGATGGGGACTGTTTCTGCTGGCGAGCAGTCTGCTGGGCTCAGTGTTGTGGGGCGAGGAGCAGACAACCGACGTGCAGGATGATGGCAGCAAGGACCCGGGTCACCATGAGAAATTGGGCCATCGCCTGGATCATTTTTGTGGCCGGGATGGCGCTCCTGGGTGCCGGCTCCGAGCGCGAGGATATACCCTCCGTGCAGGAGGATCCGGGCGCGCTGGAGCCGAACCCCACGCTCAAGAAAGCCGCATGACCGACCGATCAGACAGGTGTGAGTTGGGGGCCGGGGTTGTGCCACTCCGGCCATCGGGTGAAGGCGAGCGTTCCTCCCGCCTCCACCCGACCCACTCGCACCGCTGACCTCGGCTCCGCCACCCTCCGTGCTCCCGCGACTCGCCCTGGCGAGCCGTCTTGCGGCCCATCCGCCCATTTGTTAAGATGACCCCCTGCCACGTATCCTCCGATACGTCCTCGGATGGTGGGTGTAGCTCAGCTGGTCAGAGCGCCTGACTGTGGCTCAGGAGGTCGCGGGTTCGAAACCCGTCACTCACCCCATACTTCGTCCTATCTCTTTACAACTGCGAAAAAGCTAGACCCACCGCCTGTCATTTATTTCAGCGGCGGGAACCCGTCACGCACTCTTCGTGAGTGCAACCTATCACGGTGCTTGCCAATCCACTACGTGATGGGCGCTCCGGCATGGTGGCTGGATCGCGAAATCGGAGGCAGGGCCAAGCGTCTGAACGACGGTTACGGAACGGAGGGGGTGGTTAAATCATTATTCACCCAGTTATCGCTCGCGTTGACATCGATGCCCCCGGCGGGCGGCGGCTTTTTGAGTTTGTCAAAGTTATATTCGAGGGTATCGAAAGGCTGGATCTCCTCGTCGGCGGGCAATTGCTTGCGGTTCCAGCCCCCGCCGAGCGCGCGGATAAGGGTCGCCGTGGCTCTCAGCAGTTCGGCCTTGATCTCCACGGCCTCGATGCGCGCCGTGAGCGTGTTGACTTGTGCGTAAATGAGATCGAGGCTGGAAATGAGCCCGCCCTGATAGAGCTCCATGGACAGCTCTTGCGTTTTCAGCGTGGCCCCGACGGTGGCGTCCTGCCGATTGGCCGCGAGGGTCAGCCGGTTCGTCAGGCTCAACTCGTTCTCGACTTCGCGAAACGCGTTGAGCACCGTCGCACGGTACCGGTCTTCCGTCTCGCGGTAGGCCGACCAGGATTGCTGCAACTGGGCGCGGCGATACCCGCCCTGAAAGAGCGGCAGCGACACGGTGGAGCCGTAGGACCAGAAACTTTCGGCAAGCCGGACCAGGTTGAAGCCGGTATCTTCGAATCCCCCGCCGACCCGGAACCGCACATCGGGGAAAAAAGCGGCGCGGGCGATGCCGATTTCGCGATTCGCCTGCGCCATCCGGCGTTCCATCTCGGCGATGTCTGGCCGGCGCTCAAGCAAGGTGGACGGGATCGTCTTCGGAATCGTGTAATTCGGCATGCGAAGCTCATCCACCGGCTCGATGGTGAAATTGGCCGGCGCCATATTGACGAGAATGGCGATCGCATGTTCGATCACCTGGCGTTTTCCCTCAATCTGGGCTTTCTTCGTCTCCGTGCTGAACAGCAGAGATTCGACCCGGGCGACGTCGAGCGCCGACGCGATCCCGCCGGCAAACTGGGTGTTGACGATGTCGAGCGAATGTTTGTAGAGGTCGATCGACTGGGTGTAGATCGCATCCTGCGCGTCGTAGCCGCGCAGCGTGAAATAGTTCGCCGCGATTTCCGCTTGCAGGCTGAGGCGCGCGAGCCCGTATTCGGCGGCGCGCTGTTCGGCCCGATAGGTCTCCACGCGCGTCGCATTGCGGATCGTCGACCAGAAGTCCGGCTCCCATGACGCGAGCCCCGAGATGAGCACGTCCGATTCGCGGAGCGGACTGTCGGGGGCGCGGAACAGCGTGTCGGGGGATTGCCTATTGTTCGAGGCGCCGAATCCCACGCCGGCCTGCGGGATGCGGCGCGAGCGGGCCTTCATCATCATATCGCGCGCCTGGACGAAGCGCTCGGCGGCCGCCTGCAGGTTCGGGTTGGCCGCCAGGGCCTGTTCTTCAATCTTGTTCAGGACCGGATCGTCGTACAGCTTCCACCAGTCCGGACGCAGTTCGCCGTCCGATGGCTTCGCCTCGACGAAGGGACTCGCCCCACGCCATGAGGCGGGGACGACATATTGGGGCGGTTGATACTCAGGTGCCAGGTCCACGTGCGGCAGCCAGTCGCTGTTGCAAGCCGACACAATCAGCGCCAGCAGAAACAACCCTGCGCTCCTGGCGCAGACGGGAATGATACGCGACCGGCCCGGCCTCATTCGTAAGCGTGCGATCATCATGTGCGGGCGACCGTCATTTTGCAGATGGTTCCTTGGGCCCCGGCGCGTCCGTCGTGTCGAAATCATAGCCCGGCGCCGGCGTGACGATGCGCACCTTGTCGCCCTCGAGCAACGCGGCGCTGGGGTTGTTCACAATGCGGTCGCTGGTGGAAATCCCCTCCGTCACCTCGACCGTGGAGTCGAGAATCCTGCTCACGGTGATCGATTTGAAATGCAGACGGCCGTCATCCGCCACCACGGCCACTTGCGTGCCCTTCTCCTGGAATACCAGCGCGCTGGACGGAATCGTGAGCACTTTCCTGTCGACCGGCACTGTGAGACGGACCGTGGCGTACGAGCCGGGCCAGAGGGCTCGGTCCTCGTTCTCGATGGTAAATTCGGTGACTGCGGTGCGCGTATCCGGGTCAAACCCTCGGGCGACGGTCAGGAACTTGGCGGTGAAATGACGATTGGGAAGTTGCGGCACCGTGACGTCGGCTGTCAGGCCCGGCTGGAGAAAGGACCCGAACGATTCCGGCACGGAGACGAAGAGGCGCATCCTATCGACGTCGGCCACGGTAAAGAGATTGCTGTCTTTGCTGGCGCTGAGCGTGCCTTCCTTGTTGACGTAGTCGCCCACGTTGATGTTGCGCACGGTCACCACGCCGTCATAGGGTGCGACGATCGTCTTGAACCGAATCAGCGCCTCGAAGTTCTTGACTTTTTGCTCCGCGGCAATGACCACAGCCGCTTGAGTTTTCATGTGTTGCTCCTGCACGGTGATCGACTGCTCGGAGACCGCATGCGATTTGCGCATCGCGATCCAGCGCTTGGCGGTCACCTCCGTGAGGATAAATTTGGCGCGCTCCGCCTCCAGATCCGCCTTGGCCTGCTCGTATTGGGCGTCGAGTGCCGGCGCGTTGATTTCGGCGAGAATGTCGCCCGTCTTCACCTGGGCTCCGTAATCCTTGTGCCACATCTTCACGTAGCCGGAGACCTGCGCGTAGATCGGCGCCGAAAACCAGGCCGCGACATTGCCGGGGAGCGTAATGGTCTCGGTCGGCGCCGACGGCTTGGCGTGAGTAATGGCTACGGTCGGGACGGCGCCTTCGAGCGTCTCGTCGCGTAGCGCGGCGGCGTCGAGTCGGCTCTCATAGATCCGATAGCCGAGGTACAGACCGACCATCAAAATGGTTGCGAGCGCAATGCGTCTGCCACGAAGCGTCATGAAGCCAGGTCCTCTTGGCGAGCGGGTCGCCGGCTGTAGATGATGGCATACACGCAGGGCACGAATAATAGCGTGAACACGGTGGCGACCGCCAATCCGCCGATGACGGCGCGGCCGAGCGGCGCATTGGGGCTATTGCCCATGGACATCGGCAGCATGCCGATGATCATAGCCGAGGCGGTCATGAGCACCGGCCGGATGCGGGCCTTCCCGGCCTCGACCGCGGCCAGCAGCGCGTCGCCGTGCGCTTCGAGCCGCTCGCGGGCATAGGAGACGACCAGGATCGAATTGGCCGTCGCCGTGCCCATCGTCATGATGGCGCCCGTCAGCGCCGGCACGGAGATGTTCGTGTGGGTCAGGAACAGAGACCAGGCGATGCCCGCCAGGGCGCCGGGCAAGGCGGTGATGATGATGAAGGGATCGAGCCAGGACTGGAAGTTCACGACGATCAGGAGATAGACCAACACGATGGCCAGGACCAAGCCGGCGAGCAGCTCCGTATAGGCATTGTGCATCGTTTCCGCTTGGCCGTGGATGTCGAGCGCCGCGCTGCGGGGCAGCTCCGGCTCCATCTCCTTGGCCACCGTCTTGACGTCCTCCAGCACGCCTCCGAGGTCGCGTCCCTCCGCGGACACATAGAGGTCGAACAGCGGCATGATGTCCGAATGCGTCACCACGCCCGGCGTGCCGACCGCCGACAGCGTGGTCACGTTGCCGAGCAGTTGCGGTTTCCTGCCGGACGCGCCGAAATCGCCCCGATCGACCGGAACGGTCAACAGATCCTGGATTCTCGTGAGCTGCGGCTGCGGCGTATAGATATTGACCTGGTAGGTCATCCCCGTTTTGTGATCGAGCCAGTATTGCTGGTCCACCTGCTTGCTGCCGGACGTCGTCAGGAGCAGATTGGTGGCGATGTCCTTCTCGGACAGGTTGATGCCGAGTCCGAACGTGCGGTTGCCCTCAACGAACAGGGTCGGCGTGCGCATCGTTTGCTGAATCGTCACGTCGCTGGCGCCGGGAATCTGGCGCAGCCGGCCCGCCAGCTTGCGCGCGAACTCGTAATTCTCGTTCATCTCCATGCCGTTGATCTGCACGTCGATCGGCGAGGGCGAGCCGAAGTTGAGGATCTTTGCGGTCAGATCGGCCGGTTGAAACGTGAACTCGGTTCCAGGATAGCGCTCTTTTAAGCCTTTGCGGAGTATGCGCCGATACTCCCAGACCGGCGACTTTTCGCTTTTCAAGTCGATTGTCAGATCGCAGTCCTGTGTGCCGATCGTCGGCGTCGGGATGAAGGCGAGGTTGTGCGGCCCGACCGGCAGGCCGCAATTGCTGACGATGCCCTCGACCTGGCCGGGGAGCATCGCCGCGATATCGTTGGAAACAAGGGAGGCCACGCGTCCCGACACCTCGATGCGCGTGCCGATCGGCGCCCGCATGTGCATCTGCATCGACCCAGCCTTGGTCTCGGGAAAGAATTCGCGGCCGTTGAAATAGTAGAGGACGAGGGAGGCTAGCGCGATCGCCAGACAGACTCCGACAAAGGCGCCGCGCTGGGCGACGACCTGTTCGAGCAGGCTATTGTAGCGATCTCGGAATCGGTCGAAACCGCGCTCGAAGCCTTGCTGGAAGCGGGCAAAGAAGCCTGGGGGACGTTTCGTTTCGTGTTGCCCCTCCTGCTCCTGCGCTGCGTGGTGCTCCGCAAGAATATATTTGGCCATGGTCGGCACCAGCGTGCGCGACAGGATAAACGAGGCCAGCATCGCGAAGATGATCGCCTCCGCCATCGGCATGAACAGATAGCCGGACACGCCGCTCAATTGAAAAAGCGGGAACCAGACGATGGCGATGCAGAGGGTGGCGACGAGCGTCGGGATGACGATCTGGTTGGCGGCGTCGATGATCGCAGGCTCCAGCGGCTTGCCCATGGCAAGGTGGGTATCGATGTTTTCGATCATCACGGTCGCGTCGTCCACGAGAATGCCGACCGCCAGCGCCAATCCGCCCAACGTCATGAGATTCATCGATTCGCCGATCACGTGCAGGCCGATGATCGAGGTCAGGATGGCAAGCGGGATCGAGGTGGCGACGATGACCGTCGCCCGCCACGACCCGAGCAGCAGCAGGACAATGAGGCCGGTCAGCGCGGCGGCGGTCGCCATTTCTTGCACCACGTCCGTGATCGCATCCTTGACGAAGATCGAGGCGTCGTTGAGGATTTTGATTTTCACCCCGGGCGGCACGATTTTTTCAATGCGCGGGATCGCTTTCTTGATCCCGTCCACTACGTCCAGGGTGGAGGCCTCGCCGCTCTTCATCACCACGATCAGGACGGCCTGTTTCCCGTCCACCAAAACGGCGTTGGTTTGCGGCGGGCCGGCCAAGCGCACGTCGGCGACGTCGCGCATGTAGATGAAGGCGTTGCCTTCCCGCTTGATCGGGATATTGTTGAAATCCTCGACCTGCATCGGCGTCGCATTTGTCTGGACCATCCAATCGGTCGCCTTGATCTTCTGGTCGCCCGCCGGCAGCACAATGTTTTGACGCCCGAAGGCTTTGTGAACGTCCGTCGCGGTGAGTTGTCGGGCGAGCAATTTCTGCTGATCGAGGGAGACCAGCAGCATGACCGGGTTGCCCCCGTACGGGGCCGGGAGGATCGCCCCGGGGATTGTGACCAGCAGGGGACGGATTTGCATGACGGACAAGTTATAGAGTTCCGCCGGCGTCATTGTGTCGGAGGTGACTTGCAGCATGGCCACCGGCACCGAGGAGGCTTCCAGGCGCATAATCATGGGCGGCGAAATGTCCGGCGGCAGCGACTTGACCACGGTCTGCGCGATCGCCGTGACCTCGGCCTCGGCGCCGGCCAGATTGACTCCGTCCTGAAGGAAGATGCTGACGATGCTGCTGCCGTAGTAGGAATGGCTCACGATGTGCTTGATGCCCTCGACCGTCGAGGTCAGGGCGCGCTCGAAGTAGAACGTGATGCGACCGGAGACGTCGGCCGGCAGTAGCCCGCCATAGGACCAGACCACGGAGATGACGGGGATCTTGATATTCGGAAAGACGTCAGTCGGCGATTTACGCACCGACATGACTCCGAACAGCACGATCAAGATCGCGAGCACGACGAAGGTGTACGGCCTCCGCAGGGCGATGAGGACAATCTGGTTCATGCGCGCAGTGTGCCCCGAGTCGTTTCGGTCATGCTCTCGGACAACACAATCCTACAAGGAGCCAAGCCCTTACCGAGAGGTGTTCATTCTACATTCAGGGGGACAGGTGGGCAACGGAAAGATGTGGATCAGAACAATCCCCGCATATAAAAAGGCGTCCTCAAATATGGAATTGATGGCGGACCCTCGCATGGGTCACAGGATTTGGGTCAGAAGCATTGAGTATGTGCAGTAGAAAAGTAGTTAGGGGCGCCGCAAGAAACGAACTTCTATCAAGCTCCGCCTCACACCGAGTGCAGGGGCTGTATCTTCTCGGTTCAGCCGCGTATCGTAAGGGATAGGACCGAGGGCCTCCTCAGCCCCAAGAATTTCGACCCCTTCCGCACTGTCACGTAACAGTCCTGTGCCGAATCAGTAGTTTCCGCGAATACAGCTCCATGCTGGCTGCGTGGCATTGGGCTTGCTCCATTAAGGTGTCTATTGGGGCAAGCAGGCAACTCGTCCAGCGGCGGGAAAAGCGCGAAACGAGGAGGCGTGCCCTGTCAGAGACCACACAAGGAGGTGGGGACCATGCCGTGGCTCATGCTCTACTTCGCGTTTGCCTTCCCGATCATGCTCTTGCTGGCGGTCCTGATCTTGGAGCAGTGGCAGAAACGACCGGAGCAGCGGTCGGCTCCGACAGGCTGCCCGCGAGAAGACCATGCAGCCGACTCAGCGGGCGTAGCGGTTGGTGGAGGGACTTCAGAGCCTTCCGGAACGGTTGAAGCAGCCCTGGCGGGGGGGAGACAGGGAGGCCGCCTCACAATTCAGGGATTCGGCTAGCGGGCTATACAGTCAACATCCGGGGCCTCAATGACCTCTGCCCCGCCGTTTCAGCCAATTCAACGAAATGCCCGCCGGGATGAGGATGTCGGGGTGCCGCCTTCGCGACGACCGGCGCCTTGTCTCCGAGCCGAGAGAGGCAATCCACCAAGCCACGTTCTAAGATTCCTCGGAATTTTCCTTCGCCTGCTCAGGGCCTCCAGTCTTGCCATAGGGCTTGGTCGAAAGGCTCCGCCCCTGAGGAGTAAAGCGAACCATACTCGCCCGAGCTTAGAAGGTCTTCACGCGTCTCAGGGTATTCTTGTCGCGGTGATGGAACAGGTGCGCTTGTCCCGTGATGCGCAGCTGCGTGTCCTCTTCATAGGTGAAGGTCCGGTCGTCGTGGACGGTGACGGTCAATTCGTAACGGACCGTCTTGAACTCCCGGTCCAGAAACCGGTTCGAGCAGATGCCATAAGTTTCCGATCCTACTTCCGCTGAGAGCGCGAAGGATGTCGCCGTGGGTTCCGCCGGTCCCCCGGCAATGACGGAGACTCCGCGCGGCACGATGAAACAGCGCAGGACTTGTTTCTCCTTCGGGTCCCAGAGCCAGTATCCCACCTCTTCGTGAAACGGGGCCGCCTCCCCGATGCGCCAGGCCGTGGTCGCATACCGAAGGCCATACAGGGTTTGTTCATGGTTGTTGACCGACCCGATCGGCTCGAAGGTGATCCGTTCGCGAAACTTGTTCTGCTCCGTCCCTCGGTCGTCCGAGGGCGCGACGTCGTCGCCCTTGTCTCCTTCCCAGACTCCGGCTAAGGCCGCCAAGGGCCCCAGTTGTGTCAGCTGACCTTGTTCCATCGCAGGCCTCCCTTTGCAAGCATAATGAGGACGAAGATGCCCAGACCGTCAGCCGCCAGAATACGCGATCGGCCATCCATTCGCCAAGGTCCGTCGAGTCATCGTGCGAGAAAATCGCGGGTCATGGTAAGCTGCGTCCTGGTTGCGGATTAGGCGTAGGCTGGGCCAGGCGAGACAGGAAGCCCGTTGATGAGGGGTTGGTCCCTTCCCAAACAAGACTATTGGTCCCGTCCCTTCGCCGAGACGTTGCTGGATCATCTGGATCTCGCGCCGGGCGCGAGCATTCTGGACGTGGCCTCCGGCGACGGCATTCCGGCCTTCTACCTGGCTGAGCAGGTCGGCCCGACCGGACAGGTGCTCGGAGTCGACTGGAGCGAGCATCAAGTCGCCAGAGCCAGGGTGATTCAGGGCCCCCATCTCCCCTGGCTGCGGTTCGTGTGCCTGGATATGCGTGCGCTCCCGACCGGCCTGCCGGCCTTCGACCGCATCACCGGCAACCTGTCGGTCATGTTCTTCCGCCCCAACCGGTTCGACACGGTCCGGGGGTTGGTCGAGCATCTCAAACCGGGCGGCCAACTGGTGCTGACCTTTCCCTCGCTCGGCACGTTCGGTTCGCTCTGGCGGAGGATCGACCGAGACATGGAGGCTCGCGGGCTGTCGGCCGAGCGGAAGAAACTGGCGGACTACATCGCCGAGCGGCCGTCGGCGGACGAAGGCCGCAGGTGGCTGGAGACGTTGGGGCTCGCACGCATCCGGGTCACCGAGCAGCCCTTGGAAATCGTGACCGGCCCGGGCCCGGCGTTTCTGCACCATCCGTTGCTGCGGGGAGGATTTCTCGACGATGCCTATGATTGTTTCGACGACCCGCGTCTGGCGGACGAGGTCATGACGAATGTGTCCGACGATCTACCGAGTTTCACGCCTCTGCTGGCGCAGCGTTGCTGCCTGTCCGGCTGGAAGCCCTAGCAGGACGGTGAAACGTCGGCGACACGGACCGGCGCGCGAAAATTTACTTGCATGGAATCAGGGCCATACGATCGCGGCGCGGAATGTGCGTTGACAGCGTGCCCGATACCCTGTAGCGTGAATTTATGACGTATTGAGCCACGCCGACTGTCCTATCCCTCGCGCTCCCAATGTTCTTCCTGCGCGTCTGATTCTCCGGTCTTGCCGCTGATACGCCGCCGTCTCCAGTCATTCGGTGTCGTGCCTGTGCACGATGCGGAAAGGGAGGTGCGCGCCATGTATCCAGTCTTAGCCTTATTGTCTTTGATGGTGTTGACCTGGGGGGCCGCCATCTGGGCCTCCTTTGTGGAAGAAAAGCACCCGATGGGGGGCCAGCCCTACCAGGCAAAGCCATAAACGACCGCAACACGACCGACGAGGATTCCCGCGCCGGAGCCGGCGCGGGAAACCCGACCTGACGAAAGGAATGGGCATGAACCAGGAACAGTTCAAACGCAGTTGGACGCAACTCAAGGGCCGGCTGCACAAGCAGTGGGGATCGTTCACCGATGAGGATCTGCTGCAGATTGCCGGCCACCAAGCCGCGTTCCAGACCGTCCTGCAGAAACCATACGGCGAGAAGCGGGCCGACGTCAGCCAGTGGGCCGACCGGTGGTACGTCAAGTGGACCGGCTGGTGCGAAGGGTATCAGGAGGTGAAGTCCCCGAAAATCGTCGGGGCGAAAGAGGAATGATCGGCTCTCGACGCGTCGTCGTCGGACTCCTGCGCCTGCTGGTGTTGGGCGCCTGCGCGGCAAGTCCGCCGCTCGCCACGACCGCCGGCGCCGATCCGATCACCTCCGCGCACAACGAGGCGGGGATCGCGCAGTTCAACGCGGGCCGATGGGATGCCGCCAGGGAACACTGCGCGGCGGCGATCCAAGCCGATCCACGGTCGGCCGCGTCCCAGTACAACCTGGTGACGTCTCCCCGGAAAACGACGGCAACTCAAAACTAGAGTAGACTGACGGCTTCGACGGTCCTGTGCGAAAGGAGGGACCCATGAAGCGGTCGAAATTCTCCGAGGAGCAGATCGTCTATGTGATC
>Ga0194131_10000439_pt1 | contig 69920 bp, 64 predicted proteins | sample TA2KigO120mmetaG_FD_148631 | JGI IMG/M metagenome (GOLD analysis project Ga0194131, IMG submission 148631) | Freshwater microbial communities from Lake Tanganyika, Tanzania - TA2015053 Kigoma Offshore 120m | ecosystem: Environmental > Aquatic > Freshwater > Lake | place: Tanzania: Lake... | reverse complement strand
GAGCACACCTACAACACCGTGCGTCCCCACCAGGCCTTAGGCTACCTCACCCCGCAACAGTTCCTGGTCCAGTGGCGCACCCAACGAAAGGAGGCCCACTGTCACTGATCTACTGGACGAGTACAGCTTTTTGACAGCCATGCGGTTTTCGCGCTAGACTGCTTGTGATGATAGCCTTCGCTCAGCTATGCGCGTGTACAAGTCTCCAAAGGAGGGGGCTTATCTGCGTTTGAGTTTCGGCACAGCTTGAGCATACAGATTACGTTGGTGAGCGCCCTCGTCCAGACCGGTCGAGGGCTTTTTGTTTGAGGGGGATCACATGGCATCAAAGACTGAAGTAGCTGGGAAGCAGGGCCTGGTGTCCTGGTTCTTCAGCTTCCCGAATCCGGTGAACGAGGCGTCGGCCCGCATGGTGGCCGGCATGGTCGTGGCGCTGGCAGTGTCGTTCATGGTGACGGGACAGGTGTGGATCCTGGCGCTGCTGGCGTACGGGTTCCTGGCCCACGTGACCAGCGGGCCGAAGTTCAGCCCCATAGGGCTGTTGACGACCAAGGTCATCGTGCCGAGGACGGGCTGGTACAAGCCGGTGCCCGGGCCGCCGAAGCGGTTCGCCCAGGGCGTCGGGCTGGTCTTCTCCGTCACGGCGTTGGTGCTCCTCCTGGCGCTGGACAGCGCGGTGCCCGCCAAGGCGGTCATCGGCGTGCTGGCTGGCTTCGCCGCCCTGGAGTCGGGCCTCGCCTTCTGCGCGGGCTGCTTCGTGTTCAACTACCTGATGCGCTGGGGCCTGGTGCCCGAGTCGGTCTGCCGCGAGTGCGCCGAGGCGTACAGGCGGATCGAGGCCAGGGCCGCGAAGACGTAGAGATTCCTCCACCGCAAGGCCAAGCCACGGGCCCCGACCGGTTCGGGGCCCGTACTGATTTCAGAGGCATTGTTCTGGTATCTTCTCCGAAAGTCCGACACGCACGGGTGAGCAGATGGTCAACGTCATCAAGAAAGTGCCGGTGCCGGAGGTCCCGCTGGACCGGTTGCTGCTGCCGTTCACACGGTTCCGGCAGATCCAGGCGGGCAGCGGCATCCTGCTGTTGGCCTGCGTCGCGGCGGCTCTGGTATGGGTGAACTCGCCGTGGGGGCATACCTATGCCGAACTGTGGGAGACGGAACTAAGTTTCGGCTTCGGTAAGTACGCCCTCGCCAAGTCGCTGCTCCACTGGATCAACGACGGGCTGATGGCGGTGTTTTTCTTTGTCGTCGGCCTAGAGATCAAGCGGGAGATGCTGGCGGGAGAGTTGGCGTCGCCCCGGCGGGCGGCCTTCCCGGTCATCGCGGCCCTGGGTGGGATGCTGGTGCCCGCGCTGCTCTACATCGCGCTGAACGGCTCCAGCGGCGCGGCGCACGGCTGGGGCATCCCGATGGCGACGGACATCGCGTTCGCCCTCGGCGTCTTGTCGCTGGTGCGCAGCCCGGCGACCGCGATGCTGACGCTGTTCCTGACGGCCCTGGCCATCGCCGACGACCTGGGTGCTGTCGTGGTGGTGGCTGCCTTCTACACGTCCGATATCTCGTGGGTGAGCCTGGCCGTGGGAGGCGGGTTCCTGGCGGTGATGGTGGTGGCCAACCGCTCCGGCGTCCGCCATCCGGTGGCGTACGCCCTGCTGGGCATCGGCCTGTGGGTCGCTTTTCTGGAATCGGGGATACATCCGACCATCGCCGGAGTCCTGGCTGCGATGACCATACCCGCCAGCAGGCGTATCGATACGAAGGAGTTCTTGAAGCGGGCAGAGGGGCACCTGAAGAAGTTCGAAAGGGCGGAAGGGCACAAAGCCGCGGCCAAGCAGGTCGAGGCTATTCAGGCGCTGCAGAGTACCACGCAGGAGGCGACTTCGCCCCTTCACCGGTTGGAAGACCAGATGCACCCGTGGGTGGCGTACGCCATCATGCCGGTCTTCGCGCTGGCGAACGCGGGTGTGGTGCTGACGGGCAACTTCGGCGACACCATCACCAACTCGGCGGCGGTCGGCGTCATTGTGGGCCTGGTGGTCGGCAAGCCGCTGGGTATCGTGGTATTCTCCTGGCTGGCGGTGCGCCTTGGGCTGGCGCGGATGCCCAGCGGCACCACGTGGTGGGGCGTCATCGGCATCGGGTGCATCGGCGGCATCGGGTTCACCATGTCGCTGTTCATCACCGGACTGGCCTTCGACGATGCGGCGCTGACGCAGGCGGCGAAGGTGGGCATTTTGGTGGCGTCGGTGGCCTCGGCGACCATCGGCCTGGTGGTGTTGCGCATGGTGGGCCGCTCGGCGGCAAGAAAGGTGTCTTGAAATGGCTGTGAAGGCCGTGGTGTTCGATGCGTACGGGACGCTGTTCGACGTGCGGTCGGTGGCGGCATCGTGCGAGGCGACGTTCCCCAGCCGGGGCGACGCGCTGACGGGCCTGTGGCGGGTCAAGCAGTTCGAATACACGTGGCTGCTGAGCCTCATGGGCGGCTACGAGGACTTCCAGAGCGTGACCGGGCGGGCGTTGCGCTTCTCGTGTAGAAGCCTCGGCCTCTCGCTGGACAAGCGGGCCGAGGCGCGGCTGATGGGCGAATACCTGAAGCTAGAGCCGTTCCCAGAGGTGTCGTCGGCTCTGCAGGCCCTCTCCGGCTACCGGCTGGCCATGCTCTCCAACGGGTCGCCGGACATGCTGCGGGCCGTGGTCGAGCACGCAGGCCTGTCGGACGTCTTCGAACAGGTCATCAGCGTGGACGAGCTTCGGGTGTACAAGCCCAGCCCGAAGGTGTACCGGCTGGCATGCCGCAAGCTGGGCCTGCGGGCGGGCGACATCGGGTTCGTGTCGTCCAACTCCTTCGACGTGGTGGGCGCCAAGCGGTTCGGGCTCAAGGTGTTCTGGGTGAACCGATCTGGGGCACCCTTGGACGAGTTGGACGCCACCCCGGACGCGGTTCTCAACTCCCTTGCTGACCTAGTTACAGCCCTCTAATAGCTCTGGAAGAGTTTCCCCCACTCGGTGTTCATGGCCGCACGAACGCGCCTGCGGCCGATGAAGCGCAGCCAATAACCGTTGTGGTAGAGGTTGGAGGCGGCAAACGACCAGGGCGTGATGGGGGAGCGCAGCAGGAGGTTCTCCAGCGGCTTGAGCGGCCCCCAGTAGATGAGCTTCTGGCCCCGGCTGGCGAACGTGTTTTCGGCGCCGGTGAAGTGCCAGTTGACCTGAGAGATGTCCTCTCCCACGACCTCGATGTCCTTCACGTCGCCGCAGCCTAGCCCGGCCTCGTGGCCCAGCCGGATGAACTTGATGGACAGCGGGTCGAACCCCATCATCTTGGCGACGACGGCGTCCACCGCGACCTGGTCTGCACCCGCGACTATGACGTTCTTGACGTGCCAGCGCATCGCCCGCGGGCCGGGGCCGTCGCCGGCGAAAGTGCCGTCTGTCACGGCGAAGACGCCGCTGTGGATCTCCTTCTGTATGGCCAGGAGGTCTACCAGTGTTTCGTGGATGACCGAGTGCGTCCAGTGCCGCTTGCGGTGGAGCAGGCCGCCGAAGGCGTTCTTCATCGCGCCCGTCATGGTGGTGAAGACGTGGGTCTTGGCCGTCGGCAGGTGGATGATGTTCTTACCGAACATCACTTCGGGGATGTAGATGCCCTCGGGATAGACCTTGTCCAGGACGAGCATCTTGGACTTGGGGTGGTACTGTGTCCACTGGATCGGCGGCACGTCAAGATAGACGGGTTTGAGGCCGTACTTGTCTTCCACGACCCCCTGCTTGTTGTTCCGCCGCCCGACAAAGGGGTCCACGACCACGGTGCCGTTGTGCGCGGGGATGAGATCGCGATAGCCATCGGCCTGGAGCGCCTTGATTACCCCCTCGAGCTGCCAGGGCGTCGTCGAACAGGCAGGGTAATAGTGCTGCCAGGAGATGTTCACCTTGAGCAGCGTCGCGCGGTCTTTGGGGAGGTGTGCCTGGTAGCCCGCGAGGCGCATGGCGTTGGCGGCGTCGTCGAGGACCGTCTCAGGCTTGGTGCTGACAACAGCGACCTTGGACCTGGTGGCTGTAGCCGAGGCGGTGGCGGTGCGCTGGGCGGTCTGGGCCATCTAGAAGGGAGGCCGCTATTCCAGGAAGTCGCGGAGCTTCTTGGAGCGGCTGGGATGGCGCAGCTTGCGCAGGGCCTTGGCCTCGATCTGGCGGATGCGCTCGCGGGTAACGCCGAAGTCGCGTCCGACCTCCTCGAGGGTGCGGCTGCGTCCGTCCTCCAGGCCGAAGCGCAGTTGGAGCACCTTCGCCTCGCGCTCGCTGAGGGTGAACAGGACGTCCTCGACCTGCTCGCGGAGAAGTTGGTACGAGGCGGCCTCCGACGGGGCGAGCGTGCTGCGGTCCTCGATGAAGTCGCCGAGGTGGCTGTCCTCCTCCTCGCCGATGGGCGTCTCCAGCGAGACAGGCTCCTGGGAAATCTTGAGGATTTCGCGCACCTTCTCCGAGGCGACCTCCATGCCCGCGCCAATCTCGTGGCTGGTCGGCTCGCGGCCGTACTCCTGGACGAGGCGGCGGCTGACGCGCAGCAGTTTGTTGATGGTCTCGACCATGTGGACGGGGATGCGGATGGTGCGGGCCTGGTCGGCGATGGCGCGGGTGATGGCCTGGCGTATCCACCAGGTGGCGTAGGTGGAGAACTTGTAGCCCTTGCGGTAGTCGAACTTCTCGACGGCGCGGATGAGGCCGATGTTACCCTCTTGGATGAGGTCGAGGAGCGACATGCCGCGGCCGATATACTTCTTGGCGACGCTGACGACGAGGCGAAGGTTCGCCTCGGCGAGGTGGCGCTGGGCGCGGCCGCCCTCGGTCTTCAGGTGGCTGAGGTAGGACTGGAAGACCAGCTCGTAGGTGGCCAACCGTTTGTTGAACTGGGCCTCCTCCAGTGGCTTGCCCATCGCGGACAGTGGCGCGTGGATGTCCACGACTTCGAGGGCCTCTTTGGGAAGCAGGCGGCTGTTGAGCGACAGGGCCAGCAGACGCTCCTTCACCTTTTCCGGCTCGGTGTTCAACGCCTCCGCGACGAACTTCTGCATCTCCTCGGGCAACTCGCCGTCGAGGGCGTCGCGCAGCTTGGGGTGGAATCGCAGTTCGGCGAGCGTGGCGTCGCCGTGGTGGCCGAGGTAGCGGCTGAGGGCGGTGACCAGCGCCTCTTCGTCGCAGACGCCCTTGAGCAGATAGTGCACGACCTGCCACGTCCGTGGCGCCAGCCCGTCGGGTGTGGTCAGGGCTTGCTCGACGGCGGCGAGGTGCTGGGAGGCCTCCATGCTGCGGGCTAGGACTCGCTCGTCGTGGGCCTTGAGGAGGCTGACCCGGCCTATCTCGCGCAGGTACATGCGCACCGGGTCGTCTATCACCTCGGAGCTTTCCAGTTCCTGTTGCCAGCCCGCCGCCCCTTCCTCCTCTTCCTCCTCTTCCTCCTCCAGCATGTCCGGGGTGGGCTCGACTGCGAAGGGGGGCTGCGCGCCCTCGGCGGGCTCCTCCGCCATGGGGTCGGCCGCCTCTAGAGGGTCTATGGCGTCCTCGCGCGTGACCGTCAAGCCGATGAGGTCTCGGGGTGAGGTGGCCTTCTCGACCAGCCCCTTGAGGAGATCGTCGCCCTCTTCGCCTTCCATCTGATGTGACGTAATTCTCATCCTATGCCCTTTGAGCAAACAGCTCTTTCAATCTCGCGTTTACGGGGGTTATGGCCGCTTCCAACTCTCTGGAGAGCGCGTCCCCAGTGGAGTCGGCGAGGAGCCCTTCCTGAAGCTCCTGCCAGTGCCGCACTTCAAGCCGCCATAGACACTGCTCCAGCGCCGCCTCGCTCTCCCTGCGGTCCGCCGACTTCAACTCGATGCCGACCAAATGGTCCACGTGGCCTTGCAGGGATGTGTCCAGGGACTGCTTGAGTGCATCAATTGTAGGGCAGGCAAGCCATAGGGTAAATACTTCCCGGTGTTCACTTTGGTGGAAAAACTCCGGGGGAAACGTGTGGGCGCGCTCCTTCAGGTCGGGCCTGTGGAGCAGCAGCGCGATGGCATATTCCTCTACGGAGACCTTGCGGTCGGCGCCGAGGCCCGAGGGCATCGTCCCGCGCTCGGTGCGGCGAACGCCCCGGTCGCGGCGTGCCTGGTCGGAGGGCTGGAACTGCTTGAGGATGGGCGTGAGGGCATCCGCACCGATGCCGAGGACCGAGGCGAGCTTGTCGCGGTAGCGGCCCTGCTCGAAGGGGTTCTCTGGAGCGGTGATGAGCGGCGCCAGGACCTCCACGGCCTGGGCCTTGCCCTCGTCGATGGTGAGGTCGTAGCGGCCCGCGATGGTGGGGATGAGGTAGTCCATGAGGGGGACGGCCTCGGCGATACGGAGCTCCCACTCCTTCGGGTCGCGGCGGACGAGCACGTCAGGGTCCTGGCCCGGCGGCAGCGCGGCGATGCGCAGCTTCACGGCGTCACGCCGGTGGAGCGCGCCGACCCGCCGGTGGGTCATGGCGGCGTCCTGCCGCCCGATGGCGTGCCAGGAGGCTTCGAGGCTGCGGAACGTGGCCTCCTGTCCGGCGGCGTCGGGGTCGAGGGCGAGGACGAAGTTCTTCGCCAGTGACTTGAGCTGCGAGACCTGGGACTCGGTCAGCGCGGTGCCCATCGAGGCGACGACGTTGGTGAACCCGTGCTGGTGGGCGGCGATGGCGTCCATGTACCCCTCGACGATCACGCCGGTGTCGCGGGAGCGGATGGAGTCAGCGGCCAGGTGGAGGGCGTAGAGCGTGCCGCGCTTGTCGAAGACGGGAGTGCTGGCGGTGTTGATGTACTTCGGCTCTCCGCCGGTCAAAGTGCGGCCCCCGAAGCCTGCGACGCGGCCCTGGCGATCGAAGATGGGGAACATGAGCCTCCCCCAGAAGAAGTCGCGGGTGTAGCCGTCGTCGGCGCGGATGACCAGGCCCGACTGGACGGCGACGTCGAGCTCGAAGCCCTGGTCGGCGAGGTAGGTCTTGAGGGCGTCGCGCGAGTCGGGGCTGAGGCCGAGCTTGAAGACGGAGCGCATCTCGTCGTTGACGCCGCGCTCGTCGAGGTAGCGCCGGGCGGCGGCGCCCGACGACGCCTCTAAGACCTTTTGGTAGTAGGCTGCGGCGGCCTCGTTGACGCGGTAGAGGGCATCGGACTTACCCGGCTGCCCCTTCGGCGCCAACTCCACTCCCGCCCGCTTGGCCAGCTTACGCAACGTCTCGCCGAAGTCGGTCTTGTCGTGGCGCATGACGAAGGACAAGATGTCCCCGCCAGTGGCGCAGGCGCCGAAGCAGTGCCAACTCTGCCGCTCTGGATTGACGATGAACGAGGGGGTCTTTTCGGTGTGGAACGGGCAGGGGGCCTTGAAGTTGCGGCCCGCCTTCTGGAGCGCGACGTAGCCGGAAACGACATCCACGATGTCGAGCTTGGCCTTGATGTCGTCAATGATGCTCATTCGATGTGCCTGTGGGATGGTCTGGGCATTCTACCAATTCAGCGGGTGAAGGAGGTCACAATCCTGCTTACCTCTCCATCCTGCGGCTCCGCTGTGATGCATGAGGAGCGGGTGGTTTGAGCTCCGTCGTGCCCTAGAACTACGAGTGGCGGAGAATTCGACGCCTCTTACACGGCGATGACCACGTTGCCCCTTTTCCGTCCTGTTTCCACATATTTGTGTGCCTCGGCGGCCTGCTCGAGGGGGTAGGTCCTGTCAATGACGGGCTTCAGCGCTCCGGATTCAAGCAGTTCTCCGAGGTGAGCGAGGTCCTCGTTGTTCTCACGAGTCATGGACTTCACGGTAAGGTAGCGCCCACGTGCTTTCAAAACAGGTTTCGCGCGGGACCGGGAGATCTTGCCCACGGCGTCGAAGACGACGTCGTAGGCCTCACCGGTTTGAGCAAAGTCCTGCTTGGTGTAGTCAATAACGTTGCTGGCGCCGATGGACTTTGCGAGGTCGAGGTTGACTTTGCTGCAGACGCCGGTGACCTCGGCACCGTAGTGCTTGGCGAGCTGCACCGCGTAGGTACCGACGCTGCCGGACGCGCCGTAGATGAGGACCTTCTGGCCGGGCTGGATGTGCGCCTTTCTCAAGATTTGTAGCGCGGTCATGCCGCCGACGGGGACGGCAGCGGCGCCCTCGTAGGGTACGCCTGCGGGCTTGCGAGCGAGCACGCCTGTCTTCCACCGTTCAGGCAGGCAGACGTACTCAGCATTGGCGCCGACACCCAGGCCGGTGGTGGTACCAAAGACGTGGTCGCCGGGCTTGAAGCGTGTGACGTTTGTGCCGATGGCTGCGACCTCGCCGGCAAGCTCGGTGCCAGGGATGCTCTTTCTCCGCAGCCCGAGAAAGCGGAGAGGGAGCAGGAGCGGAAAGAGCCAGGCGGGTAGGCGGCGGAGTATCACGTCGCCTCTCGTAACGGTGGCGACGTGGACTTTCACCAGGACTTCGTTGTCTTTGGGGGTCGGCTTTTCGGCCTCACGGAGCTGGAGGACGTCGGGCGGGCCCTGCTTGACGGCGACGATGGCTTTCATGCTGGCTCTCGTCAAGAGACACCCTTGTGGAGGGAGACGGCGATGCCAGATTTCAGCTCTTCGGCGACGCGGATGGCGTAGCGGTCGGTCATGCCGGAGACCCAGTCGGCGACGGCCCGCTGGCCGGTGCCATGGGCCAGGCGGTACTCCTGGGGGATCTCATCGGGGTTAGCGCAGTAGCGCCGGTAGAGGAGCCGTAGGATGTTCCTGGCGGCCACGCCCTGCTCGCCCTTGTCCTCGGGGATGTACACGTTGGCGAACATGAAGTCCCGCAGGACGTTGACGGCGCTGCGGACGGCCGTTCCCATCGTGATGACCGGCCCTCCGGGCGGCGGAGGGCCGTCCAACCCGCTGGTCGCCCACGAGTGGTGGACGATGTCGGTAACCATGGTGTCGATCCGCTGGGCGTGGCGTCTGCCCAGCACCTCGACGACCTCTGGCGGCAGGCCGCTCTCCCTGAGCACGCCGGCGCGGAAGGCGTCGGCCAGGTCGTGGTTCAGGTAGGCGACAGCATCTGAGACGCGGACGACTTGTCCTTCCAGGGACAGGCCCTCAGTCATGGTGCGGTCGAGGAAGTCGCCCCTGGGCTTGGAGTGGGAGACGATGCCCTGGCGGACCTCCCAGGTCAGGTTGAGTCCGGAGCCGTCCTTCTCCACCACGTCCACGACCCGCAGGCTCTGCTCCGCATGGCGGAAGCCCTCGGGGTAGAGCTTGTTCAGCTCGTCCTCACCGACGTGGCCGAAGGGGGTGTGGCCGAGGTCGTGGCCGAGGGCGATGGCCTCGGTGAGGTCCTCGTTGAGGTCCAGCGCGCGGGCGATGGTGCGGGCGATCTGCGACACCTCCAGCGTGTGTGTGAGGCGGGTGACGTAGTGGTCGCCCATCGGCGCGATGAAGACCTGGGTCTTGTGCTTAAGGCGGCGGAACGCCTTCGAGTGGATGATGCGGTCGCGGTCTCGCTGGAACTCCGTCCGCAGCGGGCTTGGCTCCTCCGGCACGACGCGGCCTTGGCTGCGCCGCGACCTGGCAGCGTAAGGGGAGAGGGTTTCCTCCCGCTCCTCAAGCCTGTGGCGAACAGACGTCTTCAGCATCGGAGCGCTATGCCCTGCTAATGCTCCATCACCGTCCCGCCGTTGATGTTGATGGATTGGCCCGTTATCCATGACGTGGCCTCAGTGCATAGATAGGCGGCGAAGGCGCCGACCTCCTCATCAGTGCCGTTGCGCCCGATGGCCGCCTTCTGCGCGTACCCCTCGAACTCAGCCTGGGGCACCACGTCCATCCGGGCGGTGTCCACCGCGCCGGGGCAGACGCAGTTGACGTTGATGCCCAGTGGACCGAGTTCGCGGGCCAGCGCCTGGGTCATGCCGACGAGGGCGAAGTTGCCTGCGCAATAGGCGAGGGTGTTCACGTACCCGGCCTTGCCCGCGGTGGAGGAGATGTTGACGATCTTGGCGCCCTTTGCATTGCCCTTGGCCAGCAGCGCCTTCACGAAGGCCTTGGTGCAGAGGTACGCGCCGGTGACCTTGATGTCCATGACGCGCTGGAAGACCTCGGGGTCGAGGTCCTGGATTGGGGCGCGGTCCTGGCCACGCGGGTAGGCGGCGTTATTGATGAGGATATCCACCCTGCCGAAGGTCTGGATGGTCTTGTCCACCATGCTCTGGACGGCTGCACGGTCGGAGACGTCCACCACCACGGGCAAGGCGCGTCGTCCTTGAGCACGTATTTGGTCCGCGGTGCTGTCGATGTCGCGCCAGCCGGCGGCCTTCTCGTCTTGGGGATACGTCTCGGGCTTGCGGCCAGTGCCGGTGAGGACCACGTCGGCCCCCAGCCTCGCAAGCTCCAACGCAGCCGCGCGTCCGATGCCGCGCAGTCGCCCCGCGCCTGTCACGATTGCGACCTTGCCGTCCAGCTCACCCATGCTCGTTCTCCTCCAGCGCTCGTTACAGCTTCGGTTTGTGCTTGTGCCACTCGGTGGCCTGCTCGTAGGCGTATGCCGCCCGCAGCAGGGTCTCCTCGCCCAGGTGCTTGGCCATGAACTGCAGGCCAACCGGCAGGCCGTCCACGAACCCTGCGGGGACGGAGATGGCCGGGATGCCCGCGATGTTGACGGGTATCGTGAACACGTCGTTGAGATACATCTGGATGGGGTCGGCGGTCTTGGCACCCAGCGCGAAAGCCACCGACGGCGAGGTGGGCGCCACCAGCGCGTCGAACTCCTGGAACGCTTTGGCGAACTCCTGACGGATGAGCGTCCGCACCTTCTGCGCCCTCAAGTAGTAGGCATCGTAGTAGCCTGCCGAGAGGGCGTAAGTGCCCAGCATGATGCGCCGCTTCACCTCGGGGCCGAATCCCTGCTGCTTCGTCTTCTCCATCGCCTCCCACATCGTTTGCCCGTCGCTGGTGGAGAAGCCGTACTTGACGCCGTCGTAACGGGCCAGGTTGGCTGAGGCCTCGGACGGTGCCAGGATGTAGTACACCGCCAAGGCGTAGCGGCTGTGGGGCAGCGAGGTCTCGGCGACCGTCGCGCCCAGGCCCTCGAGCACCTTGATGGCCTCGCGGACGGCTTTCTCGACGCCCGGCTCCATGCCCTGGACGAAGTACTCCTTCGGCACGCCGAGCCGCATCCCCTTGAGGTCGGGCTTGAGCGCCTTAGTGTAATCGGAGATGGGCACGTTGAGTGAGGTGGAGTCGCATGGGTCGTGGCCCGCGATGGCGTTGAGGACAAGGGCGCTGTCGGTCACATCCTTGGTCATCGGGCCGATCTGGTCGAGGGAGCTGGCGAAGGCGACGAGGCCGTAGCGGCTGACGAGGCCGTAGGTGGGCTTGAGGCCAACGATGCCACACAGGGCGGCGGGCTGGCGGATGGAGCCGCCGGTGTCGGAGCCGAGGGCGAACAGACACTCGTCCGCGGCCGCCGCCGCCGCGGGGCCGCCGCTGCTGCCGCCGGGGACGCGGGACGTGTCCCACGGGTTCCGCGTCGGCTTGAACGCCGAGTTCTCGGTAGAGGAGCCCATTGCGAACTCGTCCAGGTTGCCCTTGCCCAGCAGGACCGCATTCTGGCTGGACAGCTTCTGCCACACGGTGGCGTCGTAGGGGGGGACGAATTTCTCCAGCATCCGCGAGGAGCACGTGGTCGGGATGCCCCTGGTGCACAGGTTGTCCTTGAGTTGCAGCGGGATGCCTGTCAACGGCGCGGCCTCGCCGGCGGCGATGCGCATGTCGGCGGCGTCGGCCTGCTTGAGAGCGACCTCTCGCGTCACGGTGAGGTATGCGTCCACCTTCGGCTCGATGGCGGCGATGCGGTCGAGGAGGGCGCCGGTCAGCTCAGCCGAGGACGCCTGGCGGCTGTCCAGGAGCTTCCTGGCCTGGTGGACGGTGAGCGATGCAAGGTCGGACTTAGCCATGCGACAACAGGGCCTTCACTCTTCCAGGACGGCTCTTACGCGGACGAAGTCGCCCTCGGTGCGTGGGGCATTGGCCAAAGCATCTGCGATTGGCAAGGACTCGCGCGGGACGTCGTCGCGCAGGACGGTGTTGACGTCCACCGAGTGGCCCGTCGGTTCGACATTCGCCACATCGAGGCGGCTCAGCGCATCGAACTGCTCCAGGATGTTGGAGAGCTGATCGCGCATCCGCTCGACTTCGGCCTCCGTCATGCCGAGGCGCGCAAGCATGGCGATGTGGCGGACCTCCTCGGTTGTGAGACGCTTGGCCATGGTGAACTGCTCCGGCTGGTTTCAGGACAGGTGGGAGTGTAACAAAACAGCGAGCGTCGCCGCTACGGAGCGGGACACCTACTCCACGGGGCCGATGGACAGCGTGTACCCAGCGGGCTGGTGGGTGTCGCGGGTGATGGGCGAGACGACCAAGACGGCCTCGGTTACGCGCTCGCCCAGACCTTCCAGAAACGTCTGGACGTGGTTCTCGGGGTCGAGGACCAGGGTGTGGACGTCGGTGGTACCGTCGGCGAATCGCTGGATGAGTTGGACGAAGAAGCGCTGCTCCAGGACGGTGGTGATGCGCTGGAACCCCTCGGCGGTCCAACCCGCGTCATCCTCAGCATCGTCGAGGAAGCCCAGCTCGGGGATGGTGATGTCGTCGAGGACGATGCCGTCGAGGTACACCGCGTCGTCGGTGACGTACTCGAAGCGGACGAGCACCTTCTGGCCCGTGTAGTCTGACAGGTTCACCTGCTCCTGGAGCCACACGCCGCTGTCGCCCGTGTAGCCGACCCCGAAAGCATTGCCGATGGGGTCGTGGTCGGTCGTATGGGTGCCAGGCAATATCCGCCACGACGTGCCGCCGTCGGTGGAGACCTCCACGTAGGCGTAGTCCCAGCCGTCCTCGATGCTATGCCAGACCGCGAACTTCAGGGTCGCCTTCTCCAGCCCTCGTAGGTCGAACTCGTGGGTCAGGCGCGTGTCCTTGGCATCGCCCCGGTTGCCCCACCAGCACCGCTTGCCGCTGCGGCAGATGGTGTCCACCTGGCGCACCTTCTGGTCGCCTGTGAACTCCAATTCGATGTCCCCGGTCATGCCGAGCTCGAAGTAGGACGCAGCGAACTGGGGGGTGGTACGTTCCAGTTCGTCGAAGGCCGGAACGAACTCGGCATCGCGTATCTGGACATCGCGGCCGGGGTACGAGTATGGCCCGTCGGGTTCATCGAGGTAATTGGCGACGACCCAGTCGGCGAAGACGTTTTCAAATGTCCTGCCGTAGGCCGCGAGGTACTCGTCCACACTGCGGGTGCCGTTGGACCTGAGCCGCGCCAGGTTACCCACGCCCTCCGTGCCGCCGTAGTGGTCTGCCAGATAGGAGAGGAACAAGACGGACGCACCGTAGTGGGGTGTAGTGTCGTTGGGCCGGTCGGGCCAGTAGTCGAGTTGGATGGAGGAGGAGTCGAGGAACGACTCGACAAACTCGGATGGGCCGATGGCAAGCTCACGGGCCACCTCCGACATACCTTCGTTGAGCCAGGAGTCCTCATCGCCGTCGAGATTGGCGTGGACGGCGTGCTGGAACTCGTGGGCCAGAACGCCCATGTAGCTGTCGAGTCCGCCGAGCAGGACGCCGGTGTCCATATACACCATCTCCCGCTCGTTGCTTGTGGGGTGGACCGCACGCGGAAACTCGTCGCGTGCCCCGAAGTAGCCGCCCAGGCTGTTGAGCGGCGTATTCAGGACGGTGAGACGCGGGTCGCCGTCGAGTCCTGGGCTGCGGATGTCGCCGATGGAGGCGACGATGATGGGGCGGACCTGCCGCTCGAACATCCCTGCGACCTGCCGGATGTCCTCGTCGGGCACGACCACGGAGTTGTCCACATACCAGTAGGCGTGTTCGCTGACCAAGCGCAGCGTGGCCTCGACCGTGTAGATACGGTCTTCGATCTGGTCGGAGACCCAGAACGTGTCCACCTGTCCCATAGTGCGGAAGGGCGCTGCTGGCGGGGGAGTCACAGAGCGGGCCTCAGCTGGCGTTCGGCCAAGCCGCACGCTGAGATCGAGCAGGTCGAACGCTGGTGGCTCGCCCTCTTGTGGAATCTCTGTCGCTGGGCCCCTATTGGATTCTGGGATAGGAGCCGCCGTCGTAATAGTGTCCGGCGAAGGTGATGCGATAGCCGTCGCGGTATCTTGCGATGAAGCTAGCGATGATAGGGGAGATGTCGTCGCCGGTGCCTCACGGCTGCACCCGGAGGCGAAGAGCATCCCGGTCAGCGTCAGTAGCATGCCAAGCCCCGGAGCCGCTTTGCTGATGGACGCCCTTATCGTGGACGAAGGCTGGTAGCGCATGTGGGTGCGACCAGGATAGCAATTTGCGAGTTCTGTTGTAGGCCTGTCCGCAAACAGATAAAATCTGGCTGCTGTCGCCGCTTCGGCGGTGTTTCGAGGAGGACATGCAGGCATGCGTAGGCAGTACACTGCACTTATGCCCACAGTCCTCGGTGGTGCATTGCTGCTCTCTTTTCAACTTGCTGCCTTGCTATTCATGGCCTGCAGCGGGGGAGCCGCTACTCCTGCGCCCGCCGCAAGGGAAACCCCGCAGGTGGCGTCAACCGCGGCGGCGAAAGTCACTTCCAAGTCGGGGTTCTCTGAGACCGGCGCGATGAAGGACGGCCGATCCTTCCACGCGGCGTTGTTGCTGCCGGACGGCAGAGTTCTCGCAGCCGGCGGCAAGAAGACTGCCCGGGGGCACCAGGGCCAGGTCAGTGACACCGCAGAGATCTACGACCCCGCCACGGGCGAGTGGCACCTGACCGGGACGATGCTTGAGGAACGCAGTGCATTCGCAATGGCGCTGCTGCCCGATGGGAAAGTGCTTGCCGTGGCTGGCATGGGTAGCGAAAGGGAGGGCCAGACGGATGTGGACGTCTGGGACCCCGCCACGGGCACATGGTCTGCCGCCGCGAAACTGAACGAGGCCCGCGACGAGTACAACCTGGTGGTGCTCAAAGACGGACGCGTGATGGTGATCGGCGGGAATAGCGAGACGTTCTCTCTCTTGGCCTCGGCCGAGATCTACGACCCGGCTACCGCTGCATGGACGAAGGCGGCGCCCATGTCTGCGCCAAGGCTCTACCACACCGCCACCGTCCTCCAAGACGGTCGCGTCCTCGTGACCGGCGGCGGCAAGACGGATGGGCCGTACTTGAAGTCGGCGGAGGCGTACGACCCCGCCACGGATACCTGGTCGCCCGCAGGCGAGATGTCCGTGGCCCGCATCTCCCATTCGGCGACACTCCTCAAGGATGGGCGCGTGCTCATCGTCGGCGGCAAGGGACAGAAGACATCCGCCGAGCTCTGGGACCCCGCGACCGAAACGTGGACTCCCACCGGAAGCACCGCGGAGCCGCGCGCCGACCACAGCGCGACGCTGCTGGCTGACGGGCGCGTCCTCATCACTGGCGGCGTTGGCAACCGTACGTCGGGCGAGATTTACGACCCGGCGACAGGTACTTGGTCTGCGGCAGGCAACATGGCGATCTCCCGCTACCGCCATCCTGCGGTCCTGCTGCGGGATGGGCGGGTCCTTTTGGCCGGAGGGCAGGGTCAATCGAAGCTGCTGGCCGAGACGGAGTTGTACACGCCCTAGGAATCTGAACACTCTCGAATAGTCGTTATACCCGCATGTAGCTAAACACCTCGGTTCTATCCGGGAAGGAGGGGAATTGCAGTGAAGCTTGTAGTCGCCGCACTCACCACCGTGCTGGTGTTCGCAGTCCTCGCCGCCGCCTGCGGCAGCCCGGCGGCTGCGCCTGTGCCGTCCGGAAGCGCAGAGTCAAAACCCGCAGCGGACATCCCTTCGGCTGCCTCGGGCCAGTTTGCGCGCGCAGGCACGATGAAAGAGGCGCGCATCTCCCATGCCGCGTTGCTCCTCCCTGATGGGCGTGTGCTCGTGGTCGGCGGAAGAGGGAAGGGCGTCGGCCACACCGCAGTCATCCACAAGACGGCGGAGCTGTACGACCCGGCCACCGGCCTTTGGGCGAGGACCGGCGAGATGGCCGAAGAGCGGGAGCTGCCAGCGATCGCGTTGCTCCAGGGTGGCCGCGTGCTTGCGGCGGGTGGCATCGGCAACCACGGTACGGTGAAGGGCACGGCGGAGCTTTGGGACCCCGCCACCGGTACGTGGCGACCCACCGGCGCCATGAAAGAAGCGAGGCGTGAGTTCGGCCTGGTAACCCTGAAAGACGGCCGTGTGCTGGCCGTGGGCGGGAAGGACAAGACGTTCAAGTTTTTGGCGTCCGTGGAGGTCTATGACCCTGCCACTGGGACGTGGTCGGATGCCGCGCCGATGGCCGTGGCGAGGGCTTTGCACACCACGACGTTGTTGGACGACGGTCGCGGGTTAGCCGTCGGCGGAGGCAAGTTCGACGGCCCCTACCTCGCCTCTGCGGAGGTGTACGACCCGGCCACAGATGCGTGGTCTTCCGCGGGCACGATGTCCGCCAGCCGTGCGCTGCACACCGCGACGCTGCTGAAGGACGGCAGAGTGCTGGTGGTCGGCGGAAGAGGGAAACGCACGTCTGCGGAGATCTGGGATCCCGTGTCGAACACGTGGACCCCAGCCGGAAACACTGCATCACCACGGGCCGATCACACCGCCGCGCTGCTGTCCGACGGACGCGTGCTCGTCGTCGGCGGAGTCGGCAAGCTGACGTCGGCGGAGGTGTTCGACCCGGCATCGGGAGCCTGGTCGCCCACCGGCAGCATGTTCGAGCCGCGCTACCGCTTCGCCGCCACCACGCTGAGAGACGGGCGGGTGCTGGTCTCTGCTGGGCAGAGCACGGATTCGGTGCTCGCTGAGGCGGAGCTCTACACCCCCTGACTAGCGGATTTGAATCCCAGCGCGCAAATAGGTATCCTAACGGAACGAAAAGCGACCTGAGCCGTTCTATCTCTAAAGAAACGACCCAGGAGGACCCATGAGACGCAAACCTTTCCTCGTTGTGATAGCGGCCTTGCTCATCGCTGCACTCCTCGCGGCCTGCGGAGGCGGTTCCGCGGAGCCTGCTCCGACAGCAGCGCCGACGAGTGGCGGGGAGAGCCAGGCGGAGCGATCTAATACGACCCAGGTCACGAAATCCGCCACGGCTAAACCTGCCAGCAGTGCGTCCAAGTCGGGTGGTGCATTCAAGAAGTCGGGTGACATGACCGCAAGGCGCCAGCAGCACGCCGGTGTCGTACTGCAGGACGGGCGGATCCTCGTCGTCGGCGGCGCCGGCACCGGCGGCACCAACCTCAACAAGCCTATTCACTACTCCTCGGAGGTCTATGTCCCGGCAAGCGGGAGTTGGACGGAGAGCGGCCTCATGAAAGATGACCGCCACGACATGGGCCTGTTCGTCCTAGGGAATGGCAAGGTTTTGGTTGTCGGCGGCCGTGGGCACTCAACGTTCGCGCAGCCTACCGTCGAGATTTGGGACCCCGGGGCGGGCGAGTGGACACCCGCGAAGAACATGAACCACGAGCGGGACTTCTTTGGCGGCGTGGTGCTGAACGACGGGCGGGTGATGGTCTTCGGCGGATTCACCAAAGAGTACGCGATGCAGGCAACCACCGAGATGTATGACGCCGCGACGGGCGAGTGGACGATCGGCCCGGATATGTCCGACTCCAGGGCCAACCACACGGCGACGCTGCTCAAAGATGGACGCGTGCTTGTGGTCGGAGGCGGCAAGGTTGACGGACCGTTCTCCAAAACAGCCGAGGTGTACGACCCTGCGACTAACTCGTTCATGCCCGCGGGGGAGATGGCCCAGGGAAGAGCTAACCACTCCGCGACGCGGTTGCAAGACGGCAAGGTACTGGTGGCCGGAGGCCGGGGCAAGCGGACGTCGGCGGAGCTCTACGACCCGGCGACGAACAGCTGGACGTCGGCTGGCAACATGGCGGAGGCCCGTGGCGAGCACGGCGCCGCGCTCCTTCCCGATGGCAGGGTAATCGTCATCGGCGGGATAGGCAATCTCGCCACATCTGAGGTGTACAACCCGGCTAACAACACCTGGGCATCCGGGCCTTCGATGGCCGACGGACGCCTCCGGTTCCCCACGCTCGTGCTGGGAGATGGCACCGTGGTAGTGCCGGGCGGCGTAGGCAAAGACGGATTGCTAGCAGCGACCGAGATCTTCACCCCGTAGCCGAAGACAGCCGACGGCTCGGTGGGAGGTAGGGTGCGGGGACTGGCTCTCGTTACAGTGGTTTTGGCCGCCTTGCTGGTGACCTGTGGTGGTGCCACGCCGGCCGCCTCGACGACCCCCGGCACGGGCGGCACGGCGCAAGCCGAGCCCACGAAGGCGGCGGCGGTCTCGTCGAAGGCGTCTGGGCAGTTTGCCGCCTCGGGCGAGATGAAGACAGCGCGTGAGCTCCATGCCTCGGTGCTCCTGCCCGATGGCAAAGTGCTCACGGTGGGTGGACGCGGGGTCGGCGTCGCCGAAGGGTTCGCCAACGTCCACTCCGAGGCTGACGTCTATGACCCCGCCACCGGGCTGTCCACCGCAACCAGCGAGATGCAGAACGAGAGACAACAGGCGCTGCTTTTCCTTTTGCCCAACGGCAAAGTGCTGGCAGCTGCCGGCAGGTCCATCAACTACCATCCGTACAGGACTTCGGAGCTATGGGACCCGGCAACCGGAACGTGGACGTACACAGGCGAGATGCGGGCCGCCCGTGAGTTCCCGTCGGCGGTGCAGTTGCAAGACGGGCGTGTGCTCGTGACCGGTGGGATAGACGATGTCACCGTCAAGCACCTGAACACGGCGGAGGTCTATGACCCCGCCACCGGCGTCTGGTCGGACGTGGCGCCGATGAACGTGGCGCGCATCAACCATGCCTCGACACTCCTGCCCGACGGGCGCGTGCTAGTCACCGGCGGCGGCATCCCCGATGGCCCATTCATCAAGTCGGCTGAAGTGTATGACCCTCAGACAGACACATGGACCCCCGTAGCGGACATGTCCTTGGGACGCGCGCTTCACACCTCCACCCTTCTTGATGATGGGCGTGTGTTGGTGGTCGGCGGGAAGGGCAAGCGGCGGAAGGCGGAGCTGTTCGACCCCGCCACCGGCGCGTTCAGTCCGGCAGGAGAGACTAAGGACCCACGGGCTGAACATGCCGCGATACTGCTGCCCGACGGCAAGGTGCTCGTCACCGGCGGCATCGGTAATCTTGCCACCGCCGAGATCTTTGACCCGGAGAGCGGCGCCTGGTCCAGCGCGGGCAATATGAACGAGTCCCGCTACCGGCATACCATGGTGCTGCTCAAGGACGGCACGGTTTTCATACCCGGAGGCCACGGCGAAGAGGGTGTCCTGGCGAAGACCGAGGTTTACACCCCGTAGCGCGAGAGATGTAAATAGCTGGAGGCGAGGACAGGGTGATAAGGCGGCTTTTGATGTTTGGGGCGGTGGCTGTGATCGCGGCGTTTCTCGCGGCGTGCAGCGGCTCGCCTGCGGCGCCAAGCTCTTCCAGCGACTCCACCACGGAACAGGTTGAGGGCAGGGCCACCGAGCCGTCGGCATCCAAAGGCACACCGTCCGGCGGGAAGTTCACGGCCACACTGACGAACATGAGCGATGCCCGCTCGTACCATGCTGCGCTCCTCCTGCCTGACGGCCGGGTATTCGTGGCGGGCGGCAGGGCCAAGGGCGTGAGCGAGTGGCCGGTGGTCCACTCCCACACCGAGCTCTACGACCCGGTCACTGGCCAGTGGACAAGCTCCGGCGACATGAAGAGCGAGCGCCAGGCCCCCGCAGCGGCGCTGTTGCCCGACGGGCGCGTACTGGTGGCCGGCGGAACGGACACGAGCATAGACCCGTACAAGACCGCCGAGATTTGGGACCCTGAGACCGGTCAATGGTCTGCCGCAGCCAGCATGAAGATACACAAGGAGATTCCGCTTGCGGTCGTGCTGAAGGACGGACGCGTGCTGGTGGCTGGCGGGAAGGACAAGACGTTCCGTTCGCTGGCGCTGGTGGAGGCCTACGACCCGGCGGCGAACACGTGGACGGAGCTGGCGCCGATGTCGGTGGGCCGCAGCTTGCACACACTGACGCTGCTGGCCGACGGGCGCGTGCTGGCGGTGGGCGGCGGCAAGCTGGACGGGCCATGGCTCGACTCGGCGGAGGTGTACGACCCGGTCGCCAACACCTGGACGCCGACCGGCCAGTTGTCCAAGGCCCACGCGCTGCATACAGCGACGCTGCTCGCGGACGGGCGTGTGCTGATCGTTGGCGGTGCGGGCAAGCTGAAAACGGCCGAGATCTGGGACCCGGAGACCAACTCGTGGACGCCTGCTGGGGAGATGCAGAACGCGCGGCTGGAGCATGTGGCGACGCTGCTGGCGGACGGACGGGTGCTCGTGGTGGGCGGCGTCGGCGACGTGCGGGTCGCCGAGCTCTATGACCCCGCGACGGATACCTGGTCGGTGTCGGGGAGCATGGCCGACCCGCGCTACCGGTTCACCGCGACGGCGCTCAAGGACGGCACCGTCCTCATCGTCGGCGGCCAGAGCATCGAGAAGGTCCTCCACACCTCGGAGATATTTACCCCTTAGGCCCGTTTCTTCCTTTGCTCTGGTGACTCTCTTGAGAGAGCTACACCGGAGGAGCCGAGCTCGCGTTGCCCCACCTACGGGCCACGCGTGGGCGTGGACATCGAGGCCAGCCTCTATAGCTGACTAAGCAATTCAATACCCCGGCTGGGCACCGAATCTGTTTGGGCCTGGCGTGCCTTCCTCGATAAACCAGGCGAGGAGAATGATGGATCCGACGAAGGGGATCAGGCCGATTAGATCCCACCAGCCTGACTTGTCAATATCATGTAGGCGTCTGACAACTACTGCTAACGAAGGCAAGAAGGTTCCGACGAGAACCAGGACAGAGAGTACGAAACCGGTAGTAAGCCAATCAATGATCGCAGCTATGATGTAGGCCAGAATAACGAACAACGTCCAAAACAAGTACTCTGAACGACGAGACCGGCCACTGAAATCGACGTACTTCCGGAACCCTGACAAAATCGCTTCGGAGAAGCCCATCCTAGCCTCCTTGTTCGTAGATTGTAGTTTCAGAGTCGCCAGGAAACCTGCCATTCGCAGGGTCACTCTGCGCTATATTCTACGCCGCAATGTCAATGCCTTAAATCTAGCCTTATTGCCACGAGCCGCACTCTCATTAGAACGTGCTGTTGTCTCACACCTTAGGGACGGCGGAGGTCGTGGCGAGCCCCGCTCAGTTGTACTTGTTCATAGCGGCGGCGATGCCCTCGGCGAGGACAAACGCCACGGCCTGGGAGGCCCGCTCGACCGCCTCGTCCGCCAGCTTCTGCTCCTCCGGCGATAGCCTGCCCAGGACATGGCCGATGTTTCCACCGCCTTCGGAAGGGCGGCCGATGCCGATGCGCAGGCGGGGGAAGGCCTCGGTACCCAGCGCGGCGGTGATGGACTTCATGCCGTTATGGCCGGCGGGGCTGCCGTTGGGACGCAGGCGCATCTTGCCTATAGGTAGGTCCATGTCGTCGTAGATGACGAGGAGCTTATCGGGCTTGGCGCCGAAGCGTGCGAGCAGGTAGCGGGCCGCCTCGCCGCTGAGGTTGACGAAGGTGCGCGGCTTGGCCAGCACAACAGCCTTACCCTCGATCTCGCCCTCGCCCAGCAGACAGGTCTGGTGCTTGGTGGTCAGGCGGATGCGGTGGAGGTCGGCCAGGCGGTCAACGCACCAGAACCCGGCGTTGTGGCGGGTGTTGGCGTACTCCGGCCCCGGATTGCCGAGGCCGACGATAACGGCATCCACGCCCCGGCGCGGCGTGGTGGCCGTGGGCGAGCGGCGCCAGAACTTGAAAGCTGGCAGGGCTACTCCTCCAGGATGAGGTCGCCGCTCTTGCCGCCGGTCTTGCGGACCAGCCTGAGCGCCTCGATGCGGATGCGCCGGTCCACGGCCTTGCACATGTCGTACACGGTCAGCGCGGCGACGGTGACGGCCGTGAGGGCCTCCATCTCGACGCCGGTCTTGCCGGTCGTCTTGACGGTGGCGGCGATATCCACGGCGCTGCGGGCCTCGTCGAGGGCCATGTCCACGGCGATGCTGCTCAGCGGCAGGGGATGGCAGAGGGGGATGAGGTCGGGCGTGCGCTTGGCGGCCATGATGCCGGCGGTGCGGGCCACGGAGAGGACGTCGCCCTTGGCGATGGCGTTGCGCTTGATGAGCGAAAGCGTCTCGGGGGCCATGACGACGGAGCCCTTGGCGACGGCTACCCGCTCGGTGTCGGGCTTGTGGCCGACATCCACCATGCGGGCCGCACCCGACTCGTCCACGTGGGTGAGGCGAGAGGCCTTAGAATACTCACCCCCATCCTGCGCCTTCCCCCCTCGAGGGGGAAGGGATGGCGTGGTCTCGGCGGGACCGTAGTTGCCAGAAGGGGGAAGCTCTGGTTTGAGGAGGCCGGCCTCCTCCTTGGCGACGCGGTCGGCGAGTTCGTTGAGGGGATGCCCTGTGTGGCCGCGCACCCATTCCCACCGGACGCGATGGGAGGCGACGAGGGCATCGAGGCGGGGCCAGAGGTCGGTGTTGGCGTTGCGCTTCCAGTTGCGGGTCATGGTCCTGATGACGTACTCGCTGTCGCTGACCACAGTTACCTCGGCGTCGGCAGACACGGCCTCGAGGCCCTTGATGGCGGCGGTGATCTCCATGCGGTTGTTGGTTGTGTGTCGCTCGCCGCCGCGGAGGACGCGCTGGCGGCCGTCCTCGACGAGGATGGCGGCCCAGCCGCCCCGGCCGGGGTTCCCGTCGCACGCGCCGTCGGTATAGATCTCAATCATCGTTGGTGGCGCCTATTGTAGCCGAGGAGAGGAGTCCAGGGTGTCGGAGCCGAAAGTCGAAGGCGTTATCCGCCGATGTGGTACATCTCGACCTTGCGGCGCGGCTCGGTCACGGAGGCGCGCTCCTCAGAATAGCGGTCGGTGCGTACGCCCCAGGCCTTGCGGATGATGGCCTCGATGGCCTCGTCAGCCGCTCCGGCGCGCATTGGGTCGCGCAGGTCGGTGCCCTTGGTGCCGAAGAGACAGGTGAAGAGTTGGCCCTCGGGGGAGAGGCGCAGGCGGGTGCAGTCGCCGCAGAAGGGTTTGGTGACGGAAGCGATGAGGCCGATCTCGCCGGCGGCGTCGCGGTAGCGGTAGCGGAGGGCGACCTCGCCCCGGTAGTTGCTCTCGACGGGTTCCAGGGGCATCTCTCGGTCTATCATCGCCACGATCTCGTCGGCGGTGACGACCTTGTCCATCTTCCAGCCGTTGAGGTTGCCGACGTCCATGTACTCGATGAAGCGGACGATGTGGCCGCGCTCCTTAAAGAAGCGGGCGAGGTCAACGACGGTGTGGTCGTTGACGCCCCGGACGACGACGGCGTTGATCTTGATGGGGGTCAGGCCCGCCTTCTCGGCGGCCTGGATTCCGGCGAGGACGCTGGCGGCGCCGAAGCCGCGCCCGTTCATCTTCTTGAAGACCTCATCGTCGAGACTGTCGAGGCTGACGGTGACGCGCTCCAGGCCGGCGCCCTTGAGCGCCTGGGCGTACTTTGGGAGCAGGTAGCCGTTGGTGGTCATGGTGAGGTCGCGTGCGCCGTCGAGTTTGGCGAGCATGGCGACGAGGCGGTCGACGTTGTTGCGGACGAGGGGCTCGCCGCCGGTGAGGCGCAGCTTGGCGGCGCCCAGCTTGAGGAGGATGCGCGTGATGCGAGCGATCTCCTCGAAGGTGAGGAGCTTTTCCTTGGGGAGGAACTCGTACCGCTCACCGTAGAACTCGGCGGGCATGCAGTAGGTGCAGCGGAAGTTGCACCGGTCGGTGACCGAGATGCGCAAGTCGCGGAAGGGCCGCTCGAAGGCGTCCCTCATGGTGGCTGGTCTCCGCTGTATTGACGTGGTCATGGTCGCTCTTTGTCCGTGGCCACTCGATTCAGCCATTGTAGCGCCTTCCGGGCGGCGATGCCCCGATGGCTTATGGAATCCTTCTGCTCCTGGGTGAGCTCGGCCATGGTCTGGCCTAGCTCCGGGACGAAGAAGACGGGGTCGTAGCCGAAGCCATTGGCTCCGCGGGGCGTCCTGACGATGCGGCCACGGCACTCGCCGCTGAACAGCGTGACTGGCCTTTGGGGCCAGGCGGTGGCGATGACGCAGCGGAAGCTGGCGGCCAAGGCCTCGTCCGGGACGCCAATCAACTTCTCCAGCAGCAGGGCGATGTTCTCGGCGTCGGTGGCTTGCTCACCTGCGAAGCGGGCGGAGCGGGCACCCGGCTGGCCGCGAAGGGCGGCCACCTCCAGTGCGGAGTCGTCGGCGAGGGTGGGCAGGCTGGTGAGCCTGGCGTACTCGGTGGCCTTGAGGGTCGCGTTCTCCTCGAGGGTGGCGCCGGTCTCGGCGACCAGGTCGCCGATGCTGACGTCGTCGAGGGAGACGAGCGGGAACGGGGAGCCGTCCAGCAGCCGTGATAGCTCGCGGAGTTTGCCGCGGTTACGCGTGGCGACCAGGAGCCAGGTCTGGCCGTGGGCCACGGGGTCAAGCGGCAGGGGCTAACTCTTCTTGGCGGCAGCGACCTCGGCTGCGGCTCCTGCGCGGTGGCCGTCGCGGAAGGCGAACTGTTTGACCAGACCGCCGACGGTGTCGCGAAAGCCGCTGTACTCCAGCTCGGTGTAGGGGAGCATGGCGGCGCCGGACCAGCCCTGGCTGCGCATCTCGATGCCCTTGACCTGGGCACGGCGGCGCACCTCGTCCCAGGAGGAGCCGTCGAAAAAGTCCGCGTAGCTGTCCGAAAAGTACCCGTCCTTGTTGACCGAAAAGCCGACGCAGGCGACGATGGGCAGGCAGTACATGCCGGTGACGGCGGTGTTGAGCGGCACGGGCATGAGGGGCATGACGTGCGAGCCGCGGGCGTCGCCGCCGACGAAGTGGGCCTTGGCGAAGGGGGAGATGAGTTCTTCAGGAGCGGGGAAGATGCCCTGGTCGCGGACGATGGCGATGGGGTCGTCCTTGCCGGTGTACTTGCCGGCGATGGAATGGAGGCGCTGGGCGGAGACAGCGGCGGCCTTCTCGTCGTAGGTGCGCGAGTAGATGCTGTCTATGCCGAAGCGCTCGTTATCGCGGAGGAGGGCGGCAATCTTGTAGGCGTCTTCGGGAGCGTTGAGCTGGATGATGCTGTCGCCGCCGGTGTTGTCCATGTCAATGATGTGGAAGGTGAAGCCCTTAATCATGTTGGGGAGCATGAGCCCGGCGCAGTACATCGGGTCGGCGAAGCCGAGGTAGAGCGGCAGGTTGTAGGCGCCGGGGCCGCACTTGTCGGCGGCGAGCATCATGAACGACTCGGCGGCCCTTGGGGACTTCAGGGAGTGCTCGAACTCGAGCTCGGCGACGGCGGGGCCGGCGCCGCGGACGTTGCCGGAGGGGGCGTCCACCAAGAGATCCTGGCCGGCACCATACAGGCCGTAGGACTTGGCGATCTCGGTAGCTTTGAGGAAGCAGTTCCAGGCGAACTGGTGGATCTGAACGTTGCCCTCGCCTTTGGTGTGGGACATGAGGATGGCGATGTCGTCGCCGGTATGGGAGACGAAGCCGTCTATGATGAGGCCGCGCTTCTGGGCCTCAGCAACCTCGTGGTTGACTGAGTCCATCATGCGCTTGGATGGCTTGGTGTGGCCGCCGATAGAGCCGACGTCGGCTTTGATTAGGGAGAGTGTGAGCTTCGGCATGGTGTCCTCCTGGCTCCTGGGCCGCGCCTGTCCGGCCGAGGAGATCGCATTTGCATGTGGGGACGCTCTCTGTCTCTACCGACCCAGGTCAGCACGGGCATGAGGTGGTGTGACTGCTGGCCTTTCGGCCCGTTTACCGACGGCTGGGCTGGTGTACAGGCAAAGTGTATCAACCGGCCCAAACGGGTGTCAACGTAGCTCGTTTTATAGCAGAGTGCACAGAGGGACCAATTCGGAGGGCTGTGCTCCGCGGGAGCTGGAGGTGTCGATGCGCCCCATCATGAGGCCCTCTAAACGATATCAAACCCGGCACCTGGTTGCCCGTCGTGGGCCTACCCCATACAATACCCCCTCTGCCCAAACGCCCCACCGATGCTCTTTTCGCAGACCTGCGCTAAGATTTCCTGGTGGAGGGGTGGCCGAGCGGTTTAAGGCGCCTGTCTTGAAAACAGGTTTCCCAAAAGGAACGTGGGTTCGAATCCCACCCCCTCCGCTTAGCTAGAAGGACTCTCAAAAGATGGTCAGACACCTACGATGAAGATCCACGAATACCAGGCGAAGAAGATACTGGCCGAGTACGGTGTGCCTGTGCCCAAGGGCGGCGTGGCTTCCACGCCTGAAGAAGCTGCCGCCGTCGCGGCGCATTTGGGCGGCAAGGTGGTGGTGAAGGCGCAGGTGCACGCAGGCGGCAGGGGCAAGGCCGGCGGCATCAAGCTGGTTGCCTCGCCGAAGGAGGCGGAACAGTTCGCCAGGGCGATATTGGGCAAGGACCTGGTGACGCACCAGACCGGCCCGAAGGGCGTGCCGGTGCGGAAGGTGTTGGTCGCGGAGGGGGCGGACATCCAACGGGAGCTGTACTTAGCTATAGTAGTGGACGGCGGCGCCCGTGGCGTCGTCATCATCGCCAGCGAGGCGGGCGGCGTGGAGATTGAGGAGGTGGCCGCCAAAACCCCGGAGAAGATCCTGCGGCTGAAGGTGGACCCGACGCTGGGCCTACAGCCGTTCCAAGGCCGCAAGGTCGCGTATTTCTTGAAGGTCAAAGAAGAGCAGGTCCGCCAGGTGGCCGGCCTGGTCGCGAGCCTCTACGGTGCGTTCATGGAGAACGATTGCACATTGGCAGAGATCAATCCGCTGGCGGTCGCGCCGGATGGCCGCATCATGGCGGTGGACGCCAAACTGAGCTTCGAAGACGATGCGCTGTTCCGTCATCCCGCGCTGAAGGAACTGCACGACCCTGAGCAGGAGGCGGCGCAGGAGGTGCAGGCCCGCAACGCGGGGCTGAACTACGTGCAGCTCGACGGCAACATCGGGTGCATCGTCAACGGCGCGGGTCTGGCGATGGCGACGATGGATGTGGCGGTGGCCGCGGGAGCGCGGCCTGCGAACTTCCTGGACGTCGGCGGCGGTGCGGACGAGGCTCGGGTAGCCGAGGCAGTACGCATCCTCCTATCCGACTCGGGTGTGGACGCCATCCTGGTGAACATCTTCGGTGGCATCCTCCGCTGTGATGTAGTGGCGCGTGGCATCCTCATAGGAGCCGAGTCGGCGTCCCGCAATCTGCGGCCGATGGTGGTGCGGATGCTGGGCACGAACGCCGAAGAAGGCCGCAAGCTGCTGAGCCAGTCAAGCCTGGATGTGAAGCTAGTGAACGACCTGGGCGAGGCCGCCGCCGCCATCAAGGCCCTGGGCTAGCTGAGGAGACTGAGATTGAGCATTCTGGTTGACAAGAACACGCGTCTGCTTGTCCAGGGCATCACGGGCAAAGAGGGCAGCTTCCATGCCAAGCGTTGCAAGGAGTACGGGACGAACCTGGTGTCTGGCGTGACTCCTGGGCGCGGCGGCACCATGTTCGATGAGACGGTGAAGGTCTTCAATACCGTGGAGCAGGCGGTGGCCGAGACGAAAGCCAACGTCTCCCTGGTGGTAGTGCCGCCTGCCTTTGCCGCCGATGCCATCGCGGAGGCGATGGATGCGAGTATCAAGACCGTGGTGTGCATCACCGAGGGGGTGCCGGTGCTCGACTCGGTGAAGGTGGTGGACTACGCGCGGCGCAACGGAGTGGCGCTGATAGGGCCGAACTGCCCCGGCCTCATCTCGCCGGGCGGGAAGTGCAAGGTAGGCATCATGCCCGGGCACATCCACAAAGCGGGACGCATCGGCGTGGTCTCGCGGAGCGGGACGCTCAGCTACGAAGCCGTCGGCCAACTTACAGCCATGGGCATCGGCCAGTCCACGGTTGTGGGCATCGGCGGCGACCCGGTCAGTGGGACCGACTTCGTGGACGTGCTGCGGCGGTTCAACGATGATGCGGAGACAGATGCGGTGGTGCTCATCGGCGAGATCGGAGGCTCGAAGGAGCAGGAGGCGGCGGAGTACATCAAGGGCCACTTCAAGAAGCCTGTCGCGGCCCTCATCGTCGGCCAGAGTGCGCCGCCCGGACGCCGGATGGGACACGCCGGCGCCATCATCACGGGAGCGGCGGCCAAGGCGGACGAGAAGATGAAAGCGCTCCGTGCCGCTGGCGCGGCCATCATCCCCTCGCCGGGGGACATCGGCCGGACGGCTCAAGAGCTTGTGACGGACAAGAAGAAGTAGGCAGCGTACCTGACGTCGGGCGGCAACCGCGACGTGGTGGTGGGCAGGAGTTGGAAGCACAAGAGACATGACGCAACGGCCCGACCTGCTCGCCTTCTTTAATGGCAGATTCATGCCGCAGAGTCAGGCCGCCGAGGAGATGAAGCAGGCAGGCTTCCAGTCGGTGGGCGGGTTCTACGACAACGAGCGTACCTTCAGCGGTAGGATTTTCAAGCTGGACGCCCACCTAGCCAGGCTTTACCGCGGTCTGACCTACACCAAACTGGATGCGGGCATGACGCCGGAGGAGATGGCGGCGACGACCGGCAAGGTGCTGGAGGCGAATCTGCCACACCTTAAGCAGGGCGAAGAGTTCCTTGTCACCCAGATCGTCAGCCCGCGTCCGGGCACGCCACAAGGTTCGGTGGCCAACGTGGTGGTGTACTGCCAATTCCTCGACTTGGGTCTGTACGCGGCCAGCTACTCCCGCGGGGTGCGCATCGTCACGCCGGTGACGTACGCCGTGCCGCCCAAGGCCCAAGACCTGAGCAGGGGGGCGCTCTCCTTCCCGTTGATGATGGACGCCGAGGGCAACATCACCGAGTGCCAGGGAGGGAACTTCATGTTTGTCCGGGGTGGCCATATCGATCTTCCTGACCGCAGGAACGTGCTGGCCGGCATCAGCATGGAGACCGTCTTGGAGCTAGCGGAGTCGCTGGCCATCCCCGTGGACGAAGGGGACTACAGCCTCTCGGATGTATATGACGCGGACGAGGCCTTTGTGACCGGCACGCGCTTCTGCATGGTGCCGGTCGCCTCGGTGAATGGGCTGCGCATCAAGGGCAGCGCCGGAGGGCCTGTGACGCATAGGCTGCTGGAGGCGTGGAAGCAGGTTGTTGGCGTGGACTTCATGCGGCAGTCGCTGGAGCAGGCCGGGTTCGGCGGTGGCGGGGCAGCCTCGCAGGGCTAGAGCGGCAGGCCGGACTCCTCGAAGACGGTTTTCCCGGGGGTGCCCACCAGGTTGGCGGGCCTCGAGCCGGGATGATGCTCCAGGTAGCTGTCCACCATACGGTAGCCGAAGGTGTAGCCCGTCCACAACGGGATGCGGTCGTTGTCCCCGAAGAGCAAGCGGCGTATTTCGCTGATATCGGCCGCTCCGAGCCGGCGACGGACCTTCGGCCAGATATGCCGCGTCTGCTCATCGCTGAGGGCGTGGGTCCAAGGAGGGCGCATCTCCGGATACAAGCCGACGGCGAAACGGTCGGCCAGCCCCTCGGCCACCATTGCATCCAAGAGCGTTTCGGGCGTCTGCGTCTTGATATACAACAGACGGCCGCCGGCCGGGCTTCTTGGGAAGAGCATGTTGCGCACCAGATGAACGTACTCGTGGGTGACGGTGTATCTAAGCCATTGCTGCCAGCCCTCCGTCGGCCATAGGAAGACTGCCATGGCCTGGGAACCGAGGCTGAAGGCGAGAACACCGTTCATTTGTCGGACTAGGACCTTGCTGTCGCCGTCGCCAGGGAAGAGAAATACCCGCGCGTTGAGATCGGGTCTCGGGAGCGCGGCGGCACATCGGTCCAAAGCCTGTTCCACGATCGTCTTGGGGTCGCCCTCGTCCAACTTGGCAAGGGCAGTCAGGAGAACATCAGGATCAGGGTCTCCCAGTTGGGTCACCGCGGAACGCTCGCCCAACTCCATGATGGAAGGGTGGAGCATGGAAAGCAGGCTGCGCACGTACTCCCGCAATCCCTGCTCCATGGAGTCCGCGGCTTGCTCGAAAGGCATGCCATGAGCCTTGCGCGCAAGGGTACTGACGACTCTGTAGGCGGGGATGACGGTTATGCCCACTCGCTTACTCCGAAGGATTTCATCGGGGTATCTATGGACCGGCCTGCACATCATACCTCTGGACGTTCGTCGTGTTTTCTCTTGAAAAGATGCCCTCAGATTTGCCAGAATGGCCTCGTGGCGCGTGTTGACGGGCGCGTGGCCGTTTGACAGTTCAAGCGCCAGATGGATATACTGCGCCAGCCCATCCGACGAGCAGTAGGAAGTTGGTCTATCCGACCCTAGCCGGTTCCCCTACAGTCCTATCCGGACACAACGGCGGCCTCGGACCCGCGTATATCCCCTTCTCTTACCGGATACCCACTTTCTCCAGTGTGCGTTTCGCCCCACGTGCCGTTAGACTCAGGCATGGGTCTTGTTGCCCTCAGCCATCCCGCAGGAAAAGCCGCACATGACTAAGTTCATCTTCGTCACCGGCGGCGTCGTCAGTTCAGTTGGCAAAGGCATCAGCGTCGCGTCCATCGGACGTATCCTCAAGAGCCGCGGCGTCTCGGTTTCGGTCCTCAAACTCGACCCCTATCTCAATGTTGACCCCGGCACGATGTCGCCCTACCAGCATGGTGAGGTGTTCGTCACCACTGATGGGGGTGAGACCGACCTGGACTTGGGCCACTACGAGCGGTTCATCGACATGGACCTGACCAAGTCCTCCAATCTGACCGCCGGCCAGATCTACAGCGAACTCATCGCCAAGGAGCGCAGGGGCGAGTTCCTGGGTGGGACCATCCAGGCCATCCCCCACGTCACCGATGCCATCAAGCGTCGCATGCTGAATCTGGCGCGGGAATCGGAGGCGCAGGTCATCGTGGTGGAGGTCGGTGGCACGGTCGGCGACATCGAGGGCCTGCCGTTTTTGGAAGCCATCCGGCAGATGCGCAACGAGGTAGGCAAGGACAACGTTTTCTATATCCACGTGTCCCTGCTGCCGTACATCGCTTCCACGGGAGAACTCAAGACGAAGCCAACTCAGCACAGTGTCCGGGAGCTGCGCAGCATCGGCATCCAGCCGGACGCCATCATCTGCCGGAGCGACCACCCGGTGGACGATGACATCAAGAAGAAGATCTCGGTGTTCTGCGACGTCCCTCGGCCTGCTGTTGTGGCCTTGCCGACGGTGCCTACAGTGTATGAGGTTCCGCTGATACTTGAACAGGAGGGGCTGGGAGACCTCATCATCGCAGGGCTTGGGCTAGGCACGCCGGAGCGAGACATGACCCAATGGCGGGAGATGGTGGAAGCCATCAAACGGCCGAAGAAGCGGCTCCCCATCGCCGTCGTCGGCAAGTACGTTGACCTGAGGGACTCGTACATCTCGGTTAAAGAAGCTCTGCACCATGCCGGGCTGTCTCACGACCTGGACATCGAGCTGTCCTGGGTACCGTCGGAGCAGGTGGAGGTCGAAGGCCCAGACTCGTTCCTCCAGTCCGTCAGCGGCATCGTGGTGCCGGGCGGGTTCGGACCGCGCGGTGTGGAGGGCATGATCCGCACGGTGACCTACGCGCGGGACAACAAAGTTCCGTATCTGGGGCTGTGTCTCGGCATGCAGGTCATGGTGGTGGAGGCGGCCAGGAGTCTATTGGACAGACCCAAAGCCAACTCCACGGAGTTCGACCCGCACACCCCTGACCCTGTGATAGACATGATGCCTGACCAGAGGCACATCACCCATAAAGGCGGGACGATGCGGCTTGGTGGGTATCCGTGCCGACTGGTTGCTGGCTCCATCGCGGCAAGGGCGTACGACAAGCCCCAGGTGCAGGAGCGGCACCGCCACCGGTTCGAAGTGAACAACGCCTACCGAGAACAGCTCGAGTCCGCAGGGCTTTGGCCGACAGGGCTGTCGCCCGATGGGCGTCTCGTCGAAATCATGGAGATGTCGGGCCAGTCGTTCATGCTGGGTGTGCAGTTCCACCCTGAGTTCCTTTCGAGGCCCAACCGGCCCCACCCACTGTTCCGCGAGTTCATCGGCGTCGCGAAGAGGACGCTCCGCGAGGGCGGCCAGCACGTCTTGCCGTTGGAGAACGCGAAGTAGCCAGACACCTGCCACAAAGCGCTTGTGAGGCGCATTGTGGCCCTTTGACAAATGTGGTAAGGTAAAGGAGTCCCCACAGTGCGCATCTTCCTCGATACCGCCAACGTTGATGAAATCCGACAAGCCGCTAAGCTCGGCGTTGTTTCTGGAGTGACCACCAACCCCTCGCTTGCCGCGAAAGAGGGTATCGGCACCCAGGGCGGTTACAAAAAGGCAGTCCTTGAGATTGCCGAAATCGTGGATGGTCCTGTCTCCGTGGAAGTCGTGAGTTTAGAACCCGAGGCGATGATTGAGGAAGGCTGGGGGATTGCGCAGTGGCACACGAATGTGGTGGTCAAGTTGCCAAGCACCCCGGCGGGATTCCAGGCGATGGCCCACCTCTCCAAAGAGGGCGTGAAGATCAATCAGACGCTGTGCTTTTCAGTGAATCAGGCCCTGCTCGGCGCGCAGGCTGGCGCGGTGTACGTCAGCCCGTTCGTAGGCAGACTCGACGACGAAGGCCACGACGGCATGGCGTTGGTGGCAGACATCGCCGAGATCTTCAAGAAGCACGGCATCTCGACCCAAGTGCTCGCTGCAAGCATCCGCCACCCGTTGCACTGCGTGATGGCCGCGCGCGCAGGTGCTCACGTCGCCACCATTCCTTTCAAAGTGCTCACGCAGATGACCCACCATCCGCTCACGGACGTTGGCCTGGCCAAGTTCACCCAGGACTGGCAAAAGGTCTCCAAGAAATAGACCACGTCCTTACCCTGAGGTAACCCTTCCCGCTCACGAACCCCAAGATACCCAAAGACCATCGCGATGCCAGCCATCCGGTATTTACTGGTCTAGAGGCACTGGCAGTTCGCACATCTCCACCGTTCGTTCGATAGCAACGCAACCACGACAGCATAAGAAGTATCGTCCGAGAGGACATGAACACCGCCCAGGCCCGGCAGACGGATGGGCAATGCATAGAGGGAGACGATGGATCCGATCAACTTGTTGGACGTACAGAAACTATCGGAGGAGGACCTGAGAAGGCTCGCCACCGAGTTAGGCGTGCCTGAGAACGGGGTCGTGATGAAGAAGCATGAGCTTCTCACCAAGGTCTTGCAGGCCTACTCGGAGCGCAACGGAGCGATCCAGGTCAGGGGCATCCTGTCCATCGTGAACGATGGGTATGGGTTCCTGCGGCACGACAGTTCGCACCAGGGTTCGGGCGACGTGTACGTCTCCCAGTCGCAGATCCGGCGCTTCGGGCTGCGGACCGGCGACGAGGTCGCGGGCCAGGTGCGGCCTCCGAAGGACGGCGAGCGCTATTTCGGACTCGTACGAGTCGAGGTGGTCAACGGGCAGGATGCCGACACGTCCCGAAGTCGGCCCCACTTCGAGAACCTCACGCCCATCTTCCCCAACAAGCTCATCAAACTCGAAACCGACCGGAGCAACCCGTCCACCCGCTTGATGGACATTCTCGCACCCGTCGGGCGTGGACAGCGCGGCATGATCGTCTCGCCGCCCAAGGCGGGCAAGACGACCCTGCTCAAACAGATAGCCCATGGCGTTGCCATCAACTGTCCCGACATCCACCTCATGGTCGCGCTCATCGGTGAACGCCCGGAAGAGGTGACGGACATGAAGCGGTCGGTGAAGGGCGAGGTGTTCAGCTCGACGTTCGACGAGCCTGTGGAGGACCACTGCCGGGTCGCGGAGCTGGTCCTGGAGCGGGCCAAGCGGCTGGTGGAGGCCGGGCGCGACGTGTGCATCCTGCTGGACAGCATCACACGCCTGACCCGCGCCTACAACCTGGCCGTGCCCACCAGCGGGCGCACCCTCTCCGGCGGCATAGACCCTGTGGCCCTGTATCCGCCGAAGAAGTTCTTCGGCGCCGCACGCAATACAGAAGAGGGCGGCAGCCTCACCATCCTGGCGGCGTGCCTGGTTGACACGGGCAGCCGCATGGACGATGTGATCTACGAAGAGTTCAAGGGCACGGGCAATATGGAAGTGCACCTGGACCGCCGGCTGGCGGAGCGGCGCATCTACCCCGCCATAGACATCGGCCGCAGCGGCACCCGGCGCGAGGAGTTGTTGTTGGATGAAATCACCCTCAAGCAAGTCTGGCTGCTACGCCGCATGGTGACCATGGTCACGTCGGACTCGATGAACGCTCACGAAGCCACGGAGAAGGTGTTGGAGCGGCTGCGCAAGACCAAAGACAACGCTGAGTTCCTGGCCACACTGGGCAAGGACATCTAAAGGACAGCTAACAGCCGGGTGAATAAACAGGATTTCGTAGATAAGGGGGGTTGTTCTCTTATTGACAATGGTTTGGGTCTCCTCTATAGTTTCGGCCAGTGGCCCGCATCTGTGGCCAGGGAGTAAGGCGTGTAGCAAGGGGCATTTGGCTCCGAGCCACGCCTTCTAGACCTTGACAAGGGAAATGGCCATGGTGTACAAATCATTCCCAGAACGGTCTGGAACGGCCACGGAACTTTTCAAGGTCGGAGGCCGTCATACATAACAACTCGGTTCACTTGGGCGCGCGGAGTGCGCCCATTGTCATGTCGGTAGGCACTCATAAAGTATCCAAAGGCTTAAAGAAGCCAGGAAAGACAAGGGGGTAGGCAGTGAATAGCAAGCAACGGATCGCAATCGTCCTCAGTGCACTGGCTGTGCTGGTGACGCTGCTGGTCGTCGTGCCGGTCTTCGGCGCGGACGCCACGCAGCGCTTCCCAAACTCGGCCGACACCACGAAGGTGGTGACCTGGGTCAAGCAGGGCGGCAACGTCCTGCTTGAAGTCACGGACGCAGACCTGAACACGGGTGTGGACACAACTGTGCTGGTCTATCTCGAGTGTGCCCAGAGCGAAAACGTGGTACTCGATCAGTTCACTTCAACAACGAGCACCTCCACCGGCGTCCCAGCCGCAACGTCCAGCGCGCCCATCACTGCGCCTATCCTGGACAGGAACGGCGATGGTGTCCTCACCGGCGCCGACATAGGCTTCGTTAGCGAGACGGGAGCCGCCGTTGACGTATCCCTTCTGGGACTGGGCGTCTCGATTGTCGATGGCGTGAACGGAATCATCACTATCCGGTGCACTAACAGCCACGGCACCGACGACAAGAACATTCTGACCGGCAGCGATGGCGATGTGGTTCGCCTCGTCTACCGGAAGGGCGCCGTCAACCGAACGGCGAGCAGCGGCCTCGGATCGGTCAAGGTCGCCAGCGACGCCGACGCGGCGGGCATCAACGTGGTACTTGAAGAGACCGGCTCCAACACCGGCATCTTCCGCGGGACCCTGCGGCTTCGCAGCACCGCGTCTACCAGCACCGCCACCTGTCTGACGACAACGGCGGGCCAGTGCACCGCTGGGGAGAATCCGAGCAACCAATCCGCCGGAAGCCCTGCGGCCACTTCTACCAGAATCGCCGACAACACTTGGAGCGTCGGCGACCTCAAGATCAACACTGCGGATACCATCCTTGTGAGCTATGTGGACGGCGCAACCGGCTCCACGGTTACCAGGTCGGCCACCATAAAGGCTGAGACGACTGCCCCGAGCTTCGGGAACTTCAGCCCAGCCGAGGGCGCGGCATCTACTGTCCTTCAACCGACAGTTTGGGGCGACATCACGGATGCGGATTCAGGTGTCAACACAGGGTCCATCCTTGTGTGGTTTGGCCGGGACACGAATGCCGACGGCACGATCGATGCTACCACCTTCGAGGGCATCTCGGTCGCGACGGCGGATAAGACCGCGATTACCGGCGGCTTCAGTATCAGGCAGCGCATCACCGCCACCCTCGCCTCCGACCAGACGGTGTACTGGTGGATCATCGGCACGGACAACGCAGGCAACAGTGGTGTGACTGACCGGGAACCCTCCACGGCCGCAGGCGTGGCTAACCCGTGCGATGCCGATGCCTTCATCGCGCTCGGTACCACAGTGGGTCTGACGCCGGGCACCAGTGGGAGCGTAAAGGGTTGCCAACCGTTCTCTATCAAGATTGACCGAACGGCGCCAGCTTTGGCGACGACCAATCCGGCAACGACCGGCTCATTCTGGGACACGACGTCGGCCGCCACCAACAAGACCAATAACGATCCGTCGAACGGGAAGAACACGAGCATCAGGGTCGAATTTACCGAGGCCATCGACGCTTCGACCGTGACGGCTAGCGACTTCAAGGTTGCTGGCAGCACGCCAGTGACCGCCGAGGCCTTCGCAGGCGCCCCGAAGTCGGTCTTCCTTACGGTCGGTGCCCTGGCCCCAAGTGACCGGCCCAAGGTTGAGGTGGTGGGGAGCATCAAGGATGTTGCGGGCAACGAAATGACCATTCCAGTCAGCGTTGACCCGTCCACCGACGGCATCGCCCCGGCCCTGACTGTAGCGGTCGGCACTGCGACCCGTCCGGTGACCAACACCAAGGTGAGCATCCAGATCACCTCAAACGAAAACGCAACCAACCTGACAATCACTACGGTTCGGGTAGGTACGCTACACACCGCTGGCGTGACAAGCACCGCGCTGGTTTTCACCGGTGGCCCGAAGACTTTCAGTGCCGAGGCTTCGCCCGCCGACTCTGGTCTCTACAGCGTGTTTGCTCAGGCTTCTGACCTGAACTCGGCCGCGAATATTAGCACCGCGGGCGGGAGCACGGTCTCGGCCCTGAGTCTTGGTGGCCTGATTCTCTTCGAGGTTGACAAGGGCTTGCCGGCGCCGACGTTCCTGCCGGCAGCTGCTGGCGTGGACGACCGGAACGCTGTCGTCTCCATCAACTTCGCGAACGAAGGTCTTGAGTACGGCTTGAACTCCGCTGGGGCAAACGTTGTACCAGCAGCCCAGGCAGACTACGACGCCATCGCGGCTGGCACAGACCTTGACAATAATGGCACTGTGACACTCACCAAGGTTACCTTGGATGGGAGCGACATTACCTCCATGGTTTCCTCGGTGGACAACATCCAGTTCCTGTACAAAGCGGCTGGCGGACTGACGGTCGGGAGCCACACCGTGGTCGTGGATGCCAAGGACGTGGCCGGCAATACCAAGACCTTCACACATACCTTCAAGATCAATGATCGGGCGGCGTTCAGCCTGCCCTTGAACCCGGGCTGGAACATGATCAGCTTCCCGGGTACTCCTGCCAACGCTGCCATTGACGCGGTCATCGGCAATACCCCGGTCACGGTGGTGATGGCCTACGATTCGAGCAGCGCGGCCCGCTGGAAGGTCGCTACCCGCACCCGCAAGGACGATGGCACGTTTACGGCCTTCACCGGCACGTTGACGGCCATCGATCCGAAGCTCGGCTACTGGGTGAGCACGGACACGTTCCAGGCGATCAGCACACTCATCCCGCGAATGGCTGGTGGCGCTGCCACGGGTGAGACGCCTGTCCAGCCGCCCGCGGTTAACATCATGAAGGGTTGGAACCTCGTGCCTGTGATTGACACGACTGGCGACAAGATGGCTGGCGATAATATCGCCGTTGGCACTTACTTCAGTGGTCTGACCACGTCGAGGATTTACACCTTCGACACCCTGAACGGGAAGTGGGTTGCTGTGACCGCGAACGTTCAGGTAGGCAAGTCCTACTGGGTGTACGCCACCGCGAACGGTACACTGGTGCCGTAACGCAAAGACCGTAGAGCGGACGTAACGCAGAACTAACGCAAAGACCTCCCTCCCTTAGAAGGGGAGGGAGGTCTTTGTTTCTGGTGGAGATGTGATGACTGTTCGACAATGGCTCCGGGTAGGCCTTGGGTTAGCGGCGCTTGTTGGGACCTTGCTGCTTTCAGCAGCTCCCGCATCTGCGCAAGAACAGCCACCCAACCTGCCGACGGTATTCAGTGGCAGCGCGACTGGTGGAGGGAAGGCTGTTCCAAACGGCTTTACTCTAGTGGCGAGGATAGATACCCGCTACGAGAGCGCGCCTGTGGAGGTCAAAGACGGCAGGTACGAACTCCTTGTAGTGGCTCCCGACGACCAGGCCCTCATCGGCCAGGCTGTCACCTTTGACCTAGAGGGCGTGCTTGCTAACCAAACGGCGACGTACCAGCCAGGGGTGGTGAACACCAGCTTCAACCTTACATTCCCGAAGCTACCAGACCCGACGCCGACACCGACAGCGACGCCCACGCTTACCCCCGTGCCAACGGCCACTCCCAAAGTGGTTTTCCCCGCCGTCTATTCTGGATTCATCGTTGTGGCAGGCGGCGTCACCCCAGAGGGTGCCGTCCTGGTGGCGAGGGTCGGATCGTACGAGTCTCTGCCGGCGCGGATAGAAGGAGAGACCTTTCGCAACCTCATCATAGACCCGCAGGACTCCGGCCTGGAAGGCAAGACGATTGAGTTCATGCTCAACGGAGTCGTTTCCAGGACGGTGGATAGCTACGCGAGTGGGGCGGTCAAGCGCGACCTCACTCTGGTCTTCTTCGATGTCCCGACCCCCACGCCCACGCCGCAGCCCACGTTCACCCCCACCCCACTGCCGCCTACAGCGACCCCGACCATTACCCCTACGGCTACGCCCGTGCCGGTGTCTCCGACACTCACGCCCGTGCCAGTATCGCCGACACTCACGCCTGTGCCAGTATCGCCGACACTCACGCCTGTGCCAGTATCGCCGACACTCACGCCTGTGCCGGTGTTTCCGACAAGTGCAGCAGCGCCGCAGCCCACCTCGGCGCTTGAGCAGACGACGCCACAGGCCACGCCGGCGGCCTCAGGCGGGGCTTGCGGTGCTCCTGACGTGGATGCACCCATCACAACAGGGATGACCAATTTCCTCCTGATGGTTGGTCCGCTGGCGGCCCTCGGCCTCTACCGGCGGTTCCGGCGGTAGAGAAAGCCACCGGGGCCCTTTCTTGACACTCGTTTCCCCCGAGTGCTACATTCCCCATACGGGGCCGGTAGGTGGGGAGCGATGCCCATGAGCCCTAGGTGGTTGGATGCTGACGTCAAGACAGGAAGTGATACTTCGCCTCATCGTTGAAGGGCATGTCCGCTCCGCATCGCCCATGCCTTCCGACGTTATCGCGCGCCATGCCGACCCTCGCGTGAGCCCTGCCACGGTGCGCAACGAGGTAGCGGAGCTGGAGAAGCAAGGCTACATCACCAGGCCGCACACCTCGGCGGGAAGTGTCCCCACCGACATGGGCTACCGGCAGTACGTGTCCCGGTTGATTGCGGCAGAGTCCACGTCAGCCGAGGCGCCGTTCAGGGAGAGCTTGCGCCAACAGCTCCTGAAGGCCCAGCAGGACCTCGAGGAGTGGACGAGCGCCGCAGCGGCGGTCCTGGCGCAGATGGTGGGCAACCTCGCCATCGCGACCTTCCCCAAGGCCCCGGAGTCACGCGTGCGGCACCTTGAGGTCGTCCCGCTTCAGGACGTATTGGCGTTGCTCATCGTCGTCCTGGAACATGCGCAGCTTCGCCGCCAGCTCATACGCCTTGTCACCCCTGCCGACCGCGCGGAGCTAGAGCACTCCGCCAACCGGGTCAAGGAGATGGTGGTGGGACAGACCAGGCGGCAGATTCAGACCGCGCCGGCCGACCTCACTGCGTTGGAGGAGGCGGTCCTGAATACGACGCTGGTCATCTTGAAAGAAGAGGACCGGAGTATCTACCGTGGTCACTACCTGGACGGCCTCCGAAACCTTCTGACTCAGCCTGAGTTCTCCGGGAACGAGCGTGTGCGTCCCGTGGTGGAGGCGGTTGAGGACGGTTCCCTCGCGCAGGCGGTCCTGGACGAAGCGCCGGAAGGCGTCTTCGTGAGGGTGGTTATAGGGCAGGAGAACAAAGGCGACCTGCTCTGGCCGCTGAGCGTGGTTATCGCCCAGTACGGTGTGCCAGGCGAGACGGTGGGAGCAATAGGTGCAGTGGGGCCCACGCGGATGGAGTACTCGCGGACCATCGCCAGCGTCAAGGCCATGACCGTTGTCATGAGTGAACTCGCCGAGGACATCCACGGCCGCTAGCTCCTGCGGCACCCTCAAACCCCGTGTCGCTGCTCCGTGAAGTTTCGGAGTTCCAGTGTTCCCCGCCGGCGCACACACTGCTAGCTTGTGGCTGTATCCGCGGCGAACCTATAATGATTCGTGGATAGCTAGGCATTGACGACCAAGAAGCGCGACTATTACGAGGTCCTGGGTATATCCAGGGACGCCACCGAGGAGGAGATTCGGAAGGCGTTCCGGAAGCTCGCCCTCGAGTTTCACCCGGACCGCAACAAAACCGAAGGTGCAGCCGAGAAGTTCAAAGAGGTCAACGAGGCCTACCAGGTCCTGAGCGACGCTGGCAAGCGTGCTGAGTACGACCGGTACGGGCACGCGGGCATGGGCCAGAACGGCGCCAGAGGGTTCGAGGGCTTCGACACCTTCGGCGGCTTCGGAGACATCTTCGATGCCTTCTTTGGCGCGGGGCTCGGCGGGCGGTCCGCGACCGCTGCGGTGCGGGGCTCCGACCTCCAGGACACGGTGACGCTCGATTTCGAGGAGGCGGTCTTCGGCGTCGAGAAGGAGCTCCAAATCGCCAGAACCGAGCTTTGTGAGCAGTGCAAGGGGGCCCGAAGCGAACCAGGGAGCACCCCTGTCCGGTGCAGCAACTGCGGCGGCGCCGGCCAGGTTCGCCGGTCGCAGCACAGCATGTTCGGCCAGTTCGTCCAGGTCTCGACCTGCGGCACGTGCGGCGGCGAGGGAAAGGTCATCACTTCGCCGTGCTCCAAGTGCCGAGGTGCGGGCAGGGAGCGGAAGTCGCGCCGCATGGCCGTCACCATCCCGGCTGGCATCGAAGGCGACTCCAGGCTGCGTCTCTCGGGCGAAGGCGAGCCGGGGAACTTCGGCGGTGGGCCGGGCGACCTGTATGTGGTCGTTCGCGTCAAACCCCACCCCTTCTTTACCCGTGAGGGCAACGACCTAGTGTGCGCGCAGCAGATCAACATCGCGCAGGCAGCCTTGGGCACCACGCTCAAGGTGCCCACGCTCGATGGTGAGGAGGCTGAGCTGGAGATACCGGCGGCCACGCAGACAGGAAGCACCTTCCGGCTCAAGGGCAAGGGTGTGCCATACCTGCGGGAACGCCGGAGGCGGGGTGACCAGCTCGTGAAGATTGTCGTCGTCACGCCGAAGACGCTGACCGAGAAGCAAAAGAGGCTTGTGGAGGAGCTGGCGGCGACTCTGGAGCAGCCTGGCCAGAACGGGGACAAGGGCTGGTTCGGCAAGATCAAGGACTCGCTTTCAGGTTGAAGTGGGTCGAGTTCAGTATCCAGGCCCCTCCGGAGTTCGTCGAGCCGCTCTCTCAGATATTCCACCGCTACGGCCAGGGCGGCGTGGCCGTCGAAACGGCCGGCGGTTTCAACCCCGACGAGGGCGAAAAGCCGCCCGAAGATGCGCTGGTCACGCTTAGCACCTACATCCCCCACGATGAACGCCTCGATGGCCGCCGGGCGCAGATCCAGGTAGGCGTCCTGCTGGTGGGTCACGTGGCCCCGATTTCGGAGCTTCGAGAGCGTGTCCTCGACGAGCAGGACTGGCAGGAGGCCTGGAAGCGGCACTTCCACGTCCTGCGGGTAGGGCAAAGGGTCGTCATCGTCCCGACCTGGCGCGAGTATCAGCCGAGCGGCTTCCAGGTCATGGTCCGTCTGGACCCCGGCATGGCCTTTGGCACGGGACATCACCCCACCACCCGCATGTGCCTCGAAGAGCTAGAGTCCCTGGTGCAGCCTGGCATGGCTGTGCTTGATATGGGGTGTGGTTCCGGGATACTTTCCATAGCTGCGGCCAAGCTGGGCGCGATGAGGGTCACGGGTATCGAGATTGAGCCGACCGCCGTGGGTGTCGCCGCCGAAAACGTCCGGCTGAACGGGGTGGAGGGCATTGTGGAGGTATATCAGGGCAGCCTGCCGCACCCCGCAGTGCCACGCGCATCCTGTGGCCTGGTGTGCGCCAATATCTCAGCGAAGGTAATCGGCGATTTGGCGGGAGATCTGGCAGCGGCGGCCCAGCCGGGCGCGGCCATCCTTGCCTCAGGCATCCTGAAGGAGCGATCGGAGGAAGTCTCCCTCCGGCTTCTGGAGGTGGGGGTCCAGGTAGAGCGCACGAGAGCGGACGGCGACTGGGTGGTCCTCGTCGCGAGGGCGGCCCGCTAAGCGCCTGCTCAGGTCTGCTCCGGTGCCGGGGCGCGGCCCAGAAGCCCTGCTATCGCCTGCTCCAGAGGCAGCCCCTTGTGCAGCACCTCATAGGTCACCTGTGCGATGGGCATCTCGACGCCCATGCTGGCGGCGAGTTTCACCGCCGCCGCGGAGGTCTCCACGCCCTCTGCCACGTTCTTCATCGAGCCGCGTATCTGACGGGGGGACTTGCCAGCAGCCAGCTGTTCGCCCACATAGTGGTTCCGGCTCAGGCCGCTGTACGACGTGGCGATGAGGTCACCCATGCCGGAGAGCCCGGACAGCGTGAGTGGGTCGGCGCCTGCCGCCACCGAAAGCCTGGTGATTTCGGCGAGGCCGCGCGTCAGGAAGGCGGCCTTGGCGTTGTTGCCGAGGGAGAGGCCGTCGCAGACGCCCGCGCCGATGGCGATGATGTTCTTCAGGGCGCCGCCGAACTCGACCCCGACTATATCCTCACTGGTGTACACCCTGAAACGGGGCGTGTTCAACAGCCCCTGGATGGCTTTGGCGGCCTCCTCGCTCTGCGAGGCCACGACGGTCGAGGACGGCATGTCCGCGGCGATCTCCATCGCCAGGTTAGGGCCGGATAGCGCGCAGATCCCGCTCCGTAGGGCGAGGGGGAGTTCGTCGGCCAGCACCTGGCTCATCCGCTTGCCCGTCTCCGTCTCCAAGCCCTTCGTAGCACTCACAACGATGGCGCTGCGCTTCAGGTGTGGGGCGATGCTCTTGGCGTTCTCCCGGAGGCGTGGCGACGGAACAGCGATGAGGACGATTCTTGCCTCCAAGAGGGGGTTCTTCCCCAAGGCATCTACGTTCAATCTTGCGGGGAACTGGTGACCCGGGACGAAGCGCTTGTTCTCGGCATCCTGACGGAGCTGCCCGGCCTCGGCCTCGGTCCTGGCGAGGAGGACGACAGAGGTACCCTTGCGCGCCAGGAGAAGGGCGAGGGTGGTGCCCCAGCTGCCGGTGCCGATGACGACGACGTCGGCCATATCAGCTAGCCTGCTTGGAGCCTTCGGCTTGGCCGGGGACAGGCTGTGCGGCTGCCCCTAGCTTTCGCTCCTGGCCGCGGAGCAGCCGGACGATGTTGTCACGGTGCTTGTACACGATGAGTGCCGCGCCGACTACGCCGTACCACATGTATTCCAGCGGTACGATGTCCACCGTTGCGAAGACGATGATGACGATGGCGCCCGATACGGCGCCCGCCAGTGACCCCAAGGAAACGTAGCGCGACATAAGGACTATCGGGATGCCGATGGCCGTCGCGATGACTCCCGCGAGAGGATGGAACATGAAGAGGCCGCCCCAGCCGGGGCCGATGCCGCGTCCTCCGCGGAAGCCGACATACACCGGCCAGATGTGACCCACCAGCGCCGCGAGGCCCGCGCCCGCGTCGGCGCCTGGTGTGTCCGCGAAGGCGATGGGCAGCGCGATGGCTAGCACGGCCTTGCCCATGTCGAGGAGTATGACGGCCACGCCTACCTTCACACCCGCGGTGCGCATGACGTTGGTCATACCCGTCTTGCCGCTGCCGTAGTTGCGGACGTCCACACGTTTGGCCAGCCATGTCGCAACCAGGCCGAAAGGAATCGCCCCGATGAGGTAGCCGATAGGGATGAAGATGAAGTACGCCGTCACTGCTCGCCTATGCCCTTGAAACGGAATCGCAAGGGAGACCCTTTGAAGCCGTAGGCCTTTCTGATGGCGTTTTCCAGATAGCGCTGGTAGGTGAAGTGTACCATCTCAGGCCTATTCACATAGAAGGTGAATGTGGGCGGCCCGGCCTGGTCCTGGTCAACGCCGAAGATCTTCAACACTTTCCCGCCCGACGTCGCCGGGGGGCTCTCGGCGACGGCCTCCAGCACCTTCCGGCGCAGAGTGTACCGGGGAACGGTCTTGGTCCACTCACTGCGCACTTCGCAGACGGTGTCCAGCAGCTCCTTGACACCCGTTCCCTTCGAGGCCGAGACGAAGCACACAGGGGCGTAGGTCAGGAACTTGAAACGGGAGCGGACCTGGCGCTCCACCGCCTCCTTGGAGATGTTCCGCTCTTCGGCCAGGTCCCACTTGTTGACGGCCAGGACGATGCCGCGGTAGGCCTCAAGGATGCGGCTGGCGATGTGGGTGTCCTGTGCGGTGGCTGGCTCGACCACGTCCATGAGCAGGACGGCCACCTCGGCGCGGTCAATGGCCCGGACCGACCGCAGGACGCTGTACTTCTCGATACCAGGCAGGATGTCCCCGCTGCGCCGGATGCCGGCCGTGTCTATCACCAGCAGCCGCTTGTCGCCGTGGGAGACGAGGGTGTCCACGGTGTCTCGCGTCGTGCCTGCGACCTCGCTCACGATGGCGCGCTCCTGGCCGGTGATGGTGTTCAGCAGCTGCGACTTGCCCACGTTGGTGCGGCCCACGATGGCGAGCCGCACGTCGGCCTGCACCTCCTCAGTCTCCTTCTCGGGGGGCAGCAAGGCCACCACGCGGGTCATGAGGTCGTCAATCCCAATGTTGTGGTAGGCACTGATGGGAATGGGGTCGCCCATGCCCAATTCGAACAGTTCGAGAGAGAGGGTCTCGCGCTTGGAGTTGTCGGCCTTGTTGGCGGCCAGGAGCAGGGGCCTGCCCGCTTTGCGGAGGATGTCGGCCACGTCGAGGTCGCCGGCCGTCGCGCCCTCGTTGGCGTCGGCCACCATGACGATGACGTCGGCCTCGTGGATGGCCACCTGGGCTTGCTGACGTACCTGCTCCCACATCGGCATGCCGGAGCGCATCTCGATGCCGCCGGTGTCCACTAGCAGGAACTCGCGGCCCTCCCAAATCGCGTCGGCCATCACGCGGTCGCGGGTCGTGCCAGGTAGGTCAGAGACGATGGCCTCCATCCGACCCACGAGCCGGTTGAACAGGGTGGACTTGCCGACGTTCGGCCGTCCGACGATGGCTACGACAGGCTTCGGCAACGGTGCGCTCCCTAAGCAGTGGGTGATTGGATCAGGCCGGTCAGGCCGCCAGCGACTACTGAGCGAAGAGCCGGGCCAGCAACGCTTTCTGGGCGTGGAGGCGGTTCTCGGCCTGGTCGAAGACCACTGAACTGGGATGGTCGAGCATCCCCTTCGAGATCTCTTCGCCCTCGTGGGCGGGCATGTCGTGGAGGAAGATGGCGCCCGGCTTGGCGCGCTTCATGAGGCCCGGGTTCACCTGGTACCCCGCGAAGGCCTTCATGCGCACGGCGTTCTCGGCCTCCTGGCCCATGGAGACCCAGACGTCCGTGTACACAGCGTCGGCCCCCTGGACGGCTTCTTGGGGCGACTCATGCCACGACACCCGAGTGTCCGCGGTGGCGGCTCTGCGCAAGGCCTCGCCCCACTGCTCGGAAGGCACCTGGTAGCGCTTCGGCGAGGCGATGGCGAACTCCGTGCCCACGGAGGCGCAGGCTATTGCGAGGCTCGCGGCGACGTTGTTCCCGTCGCCGATATAGGCGAGCTTACGGCCTGCGAATCCGTTGAACCGTTCGAGGAGGGTGAGCAGGTCGGCCAAGGCCTGGCACGGGTGCTCGACGTCCGAAAGGGCGTTGACCACCGGCTTTTGAGTATGGGAGGCTAATACCTTCAGGTTCTCGTGGGAGAAGACACGGGCCACGATGCCGTCGAACATGCGGTCGAGGACGCGGGCTACGTCGGCCACAGGCTCGCGAACGCCCAGGCCGACCTCCTCTTTTCCGAAGTACACCGCCTGGCCGCCAAGCTGCCGGATGCCCACCTCGAAGCTGGACCTGGTGCGCAGCGACGGCTTCTCGAACAATAGTGCGATGAACTTCCCTTCCAGCGGCCTTGGCGCCTCCTGCCTCTTCTTGAGCCGGAGCGCGTGGCGGACGACGGCCTCGACCTCCTGGGGTTGGAGGTCGGCGATCGAGAGGAAGTCCTTGCTCTTGGACGGCTTGCCCATGCAGCCCATGATATAGCACAGCGTGCACCGCCACAAGCTGAACCAGTGCTCCTGGTCTCACCCTCCATCATGGCCTATACTTGAATGAGAACGATGGCGACGAGCGGGAGTCCGAAGGCGAAGAGCGTCGAGATGCGGGATGGCAACGTCCACGTAGAGTGGGACGACGGCCACCGTAGCGAGTACCACGCCAAGTACCTGCGGGTGAACTGCGGCTGCGCCGAGTGCGTTGAGGAGTGGAGCCGCCGCAGGCTGCTCGACCCTGCCAGCGTGCCAGCGGACATCCGCGCCGAAGACTACCTCATGGTTGGGAAGTACGCCGTCCAGTTCCTCTGGAGCGACGGACACTTCACCGGCATCTTTCCCTTCGACCTGCTCCGGCGCCTCTGCCCGTGCATGGACTGCACCGTCGCCAGGGACAAGGCGAAGGCCACAGCCAGTTGACCTCCCCGATGGACATGCCTCTCCCCAAAGCCATCCTGTTCGACCTGGACGACACCGTCCTGGCGACCTCCGAGGGCGCCGAGGACGACTGGCGCGCCATCTGCCACGAGTTCCAGCTCCGCACCGACGGGGTAACCCCCGAGCGTCTGCACCAGGCCATCCGGGAGCACCGGGACTGGTTCTGGAGCGACCCGGTCCGCCACCGCAGAGGCAGGCTCAACCCCATGGCCACGCTGGTGAACAACATCCATGCGGCTCTGGAAAGCCTCGGCCTGGACTCGCCACTGCACCTGGCCGAGGACATGGCCTACACCTGGCGCGGTAGGCGGCAGGCTTCTCTCAAACCGTTTCCAGGCGCCTTGGAAGCGCTGACCAAGCTGCGGGAGTCGGGTGTCCGGTTGGGGATGCTCACGAATGGAAGTATGGAGATGCAACGCTCCAAGATTGAACGAGCGGGCCTGGCCGACTTCTTCGACTACATCCAGATCGAGGGCGAGTTCGGGGCTGGGAAGCCTGAGCAGGAAGCCTATCTCCATGCGCTGAACAGGCTGGGGGCCTCGCCTCCGCAGGCGTGGATGGCGGGCGACAGCCTGGACATGGATGTGGCGGCATCGCAGGCCGTGGGTCTCCACGGCATCTGGGTTGACCACCAGAACGCCGGGTTGCCGGAGCACTCCCGCGTCAGGCCCGACCGCATCGTCCAGGCCATCTCGGAGTTGGTGAGCCGCTAGCTCAGCAGTGGCAGCTTCACAGGCTTGCCGCCCTGGGCCGCCGACTGGTCGAGGGCGAACACGATCTCGTGGGTCTTCACCGCATCTTCCGCCGACACGTGCGACTCACGGTCGTTGAGGATGTAGTCCACCAGGTGGTCTATCATCTCCCGGAAGGGGTGATGGGTTACATGCCCGTTGTCGGGCATGGTGGCGGGGATGGTCACCCAGCCGGACTGGCCCTTTTGACCAGCCTAAACAGTAAGAAGCTACGCCGGGCGGAACTTGGGCAGGGCGATGGTGTCGGAAACGTCCTCGAAGGTAACGACGAGTGGCATGCCGATGCGCAGCTTCTCCGGTGTCGGCTCGCCGATGCCCACGATGTTCGTGGCCATGCGCGGCCCCTCTTCCAGGTCAACGATGGCGGGGACGTAGGGCACGTCGGCGGCGAACTCGGGCGTCGGCGCGCGGTGGGCGATGGCGAAGGTGTGGAGCCTGGCGCGGCCCGACGCCTTCATCCAGGATGTGCGTTTCGAGAAGCAGCAGGGCGAGATGTCACGCGGGTAGAAGTAGGCCTTGCCGCACTCATCGCACCTGCGCAGCCACAGCTCGTGCTGCTTGGCCTTCTGCCAATAGACGTCCGACTCGCCCTGCGGGTGAGGAAGGGGCTTGTTGTACTGCTGCGTCATGTTCTCACCTCTAGTCCACGGCCACGACGACGGTGCCGGTGGAGGACAGGTAGCCGCCCGTGCCGTTGATGAGCGCGACTTTGGGACTGCCGAGCTGGCGCTCACCGCACTCGCCACGGAGTTGGCGGACGGCCTCCAGCACCAGGAACATGCCGTACATGCCCGAGTGGGTGTAGGACAGCCCGCCGCCGGAGGTGTTCAGGGCGAAGCTGCCGCCAGGGGCCGTGCGCTGGTTGGCGACGAAGTCGGGCGCTTCGCCGCGCCCGCAGAACCCCAGCGCCTCCAGCGACGCCAGCACCGTGTAGGTGAAGGAGTCGTAAATCATCGCCAGGTCTATGTCCTTGTGCGTCATGCCCGCCCGCGCCAGGGCCTTCTTGCCGGTCTCGCGCGAGATGGGGAAGGTCAGGTCGGGCATCTGGCTGAGGATGGCGTGGTCGTGGGCCTCGGCGGCGCCCTGTACCCACACCGGCTTCTTCTTCAGGTCGCGCGCCCGCTCGGCGGACGTGACGACGTAGGCGCCGCCCGCGTCGGTGACCAGGCAGCAGTCCAGCAGGTGGAACGGCCACGACACCCAGCGGGAGTTGTGGTAGTCGTCGAAGGTCATGGGGTCCTTCATATACGCCTTGGGGTTCTTGAGCGCCCACTTGCGGGTGGCGACGGCCACCTCGGCCATGCCCTGCCGCACGCGGTCCTCGCCGTACTCGTGCATATAGCGGCGGGCGGCGAGGGAGTAGCCGATGGGCGCGCCGAGGAAGCCGTAGGGCACCTCGAACTGCTGGCCCGGCTCGGCGGGGTCGGCCGAGGGCCGGTCGCGGCGGCTGCGGCCCGCCTCGCCGTGGGTCACCAGCGCGACCTCGCAGTAGCCCGCCTGGATGGCGGCCATCGCGTGGGCGATGTGGATGATGAAGGACGAGCCGCCGACGGCGGTGGAGTCGGTGTAGCCCGGCGTGATGCCAAGGTACTCGGCCACCACCATGGACGAGTACCCCGCGGTGAGGAAGCCGTCCACGTCCTTGATGGAAAGGCCGGCGTCCTCCAGGGCGTTGTAGGCCGCCTCGGCGTGGTGCTGGAGCGAAGACTTGTTCTCGACCTTGCCGATCTGGTCGGACTCGGCAACGCCGACGATGGCGACGGACTTCTTCTTCGCCGCTCTCGGCATTCGACTTGCCCTCGTATGCTACTTTCCCATGCCCAATGCCCGCGCCACCTCATGCGCCAGCGCCTGCGACAGCGTCGTGCCCTCGGCGGTGGTCAGCAGGCCGTTCAGCGGGGTGATGGAGACGTTGTTGTTGCGGATGGCCCAGATGTCGGTGCCCTCCTCGGCCTGATCGCCGACGGGCTTGTTGTGCATGATGCGGTAGTGTCCGCTCTCGCCCTCCGTCTCCACGTTCCGCATGTCGGCGCGCGGGCCGAGGCGGGTCAGTTCGATGCCTTGCAAGAGGCTGCGCGAGACGTTGGGCAGGTTGACGTTCAGGAGCAGGGGAGCGGGAACAGCCTTGCCCTTGGCCAGGAGGGCCTGCGCCAGGGCCTTGGCTGCGTTCGCTGCGCCGTCGAACTGGACGTTGCTCAACGAGGTGACCGAAACCGCCATCGAAGGGATGTTGCGGTAGTAACCCTGGAGCGCGCCACCGACGGTGCCGGAGGACATGATGTCTAGGCCCAGGTTCGCACCCTCGTTGATGCCCGACACCACGAGGTCGAACGGCTCGGAGAACAGCGACTCGGTGGCGAGGATGACGCAGTCGGCGGGCGTGCCGCCCACGGACACGGCCCGGACGCCCTCGAGGGGCGACTGGTACTCGCGGGTGGGCACCGGCGCGTGCAGCGATTTGGCCGTGCCGATGCCACTCTGGTTGCGCTCAGGCGCGACGACGGTGACGCGTCCGAGGGGGCGCAAGGCCTCGGCCAGCCGCCAGATGCCCGCCGCCTGGATGCCGTCGTCGTTGGTTAGAAGGATGTTCACAGCAGGCTACTATACCACGCTCATAGCGCGATGTTGTCTATCAGCCGCGTCTTGCCGATGCGGACGGCCAGCAAGGCCAATGCAGGACGGTCAACCCGCTCCAGATCCTCCAGCGTGGCCGCGTCGGAGATGCTGACGTAGTCAACCTGTGCCAGCCGCTCCTTGCCGACCTCCTCGCGCATGGCCCTGCAGATGGCCTCGGCGTCGTTGGTGCCCTCCCGCTGCATCTTCTGCGCCAGGCACAGTGCGCGGTAGAGGACTGGGGCAGCACGGCGCTCGTCGGGCCGGAGGTTCACGTTGCGGCTGCTGAGGGCCAGGCCGTCCGGCTCGCGCACCGTCGGCACGATGACGACCACGGCCCCCAGGGCGAGGTCGTCATTGAGCTGCTTGATGACGAGGCACTGCTGGGCGTCCTTCTGCCCGAAGTAGGCCCTGTCTGGCCGCGCGATGGCCAGCAGCTTGGTGACCACGGTCGCCACGCCCCGGAAGTGGCCGGGGCGGGCTTCGCCCTCTAGCCTCGATGACACTTTGCCCACGTTGACCCACGTATCGAAGGCGGTGGGATAGACCTCCTCCACTGGTGGCGTGAACACCAGGTCAACGCCCTCAGACTCGAACATGTCGAGGTCGGTCCATAGATTGCGCGGGTAGGTGTTGAAGTCCTCTTTCGGGCCGAACTGGGCTGGGTTGACGAAGATGGTCGCGGCGGTGGTGGCGCACTCGGCCTTCGAGCGCTTCACTAATGCCAGGTGGCCTGCGTGGAGCCCGCCCATGGTGGGCACCAGGCCCAGGGGACGGCGCGCCGCGCCACAGGCGCGGCGGAAGTCGGCTACGGTCTCGACGACGCGCATCAGGGCCTACGACCTTCGCGCTATCTCGGCCAGGGCCTCTTCCATGTCGTAGCTCTCGGCTGCGGTCGGGAAGCGTCCTTCCTTCACGTCGGCGGCGTACCTGCCGACCGCCTCGCGGACGCCGTCGGCCAGGGTTGCGTACCGGCGCATGTGCTTGGGGACGAAGTCCTCGAACAGGCCGAGGATGTCGTGGAAGACCTGCACTTGGCCGTCGCAGTGCGGCCCTGCACCGATGCCGATGGTGGGGATGGACAGCCGCTCGGTGATGGCTTTGGCCAGCGGCGCGGGCACCAACTCAAGCACGATGGCGTACGCGCCCGCCGCCTCCAGTGCCAGCGCGTCCTGCAGCAGGCTGGCTGCCGCCTCGGGCGTCCGGCCCTGGACGCGGTAGCCGCCGAGCTGGTTCAGCGACTGGGGGGTGAGGCCGATGTGTCCCATGACGGGGATGCCCGCAAGCACCATGCGGCGCACGGCGCGCTCCAGGTCGCGGCCACCCTCCAGCTTCACCGAGTTGGCGCCGCCCTCCTTGATGAGCCGCCCCGCGTTGCGCACGGCCTCCGGCCACTCGGCGTGGTAGCTCATGAATGGCATGTCCACCGCGATGTGGGCCTTCTTCGTCCCGCGCACCACGGCCCGGCAGTGGTGGAGCATGTCTTCCGTCGTGACGGGGATGGTGGACTCGTAGCCTAGGACGACTTGGCCAAGGCTGTCGCCCACGAGGATCAGCGGGACGCCCACCTGCTCCACGAGCTTGGCCGAGGTGTAGTCGTAGGCCGTCAGGACGGGGAACCGCTCGCCCCGGGCCTTCATCTCCTTGAACTGGTGTATCGCTGTGCGCATCCTGGTACCTCCTCCTGACTCACTGCGAGTGAAGTCCTGCGCCCTCTTTGATGCTTACAATCGTCCGTCGGTAGCTGACGGTTCACCCCCATCCTGCACCTTTCCCCCTCGAGGGGGAAGGAAGGTAAAGGGGAGCCCACTCTCCTTGATGGAGGCGGCGCTTTCCATTCCGGGAGCGAGGTCTCGCTGTTAACTTCCTCCCCCTTGAGGGGGGAGGATTGAGGTGGGGGTGGTGTCCGCAATCTGAGCCGTCACGCTGCTGGATTCTCCTTGATGCACTTCTTGAGCAGCCGCTCGATCTCGTCGAGGTCCTTGGGATTGGCGCGCCCCTTCTCGCGGGCGAGACCCATCCCCGCCAGAGCGATGTGCGCGTACATCGGCAGCGCCTGGGGCGCGCGGGCCTTCAGGGAGTCGAGATGCTTCTTGACGGTGCCGACGTCGCCGCGGGCGTACGGCCCGGCCAGTCCGCCGGGGAGGCCGTTGGCCTCGAGGGTGTCCACGCAGCCGCGCACGATGGGCAGGATGGCCTTGAGGGCGTCGTTGCGCTCGACGCCAAAGTTCTTCCAGATGTCCGCCGCGACGCCGCTCATCGCCAGGAACAGCCCGCCCAGCGTCACCACTGAGGCATGGTAGAGTGGCCTGTCCTCGGCCTTGAGGAAGATGGGCCTGCCGCCCAGGTCGAGCGTCATCGCCTTGAGGTACTCGCGCATGTCGCCGTCGGCCTCGATGCCGAAGGTGGAGCCGGGCAGCGCGTTCACCGCCTCGTCCACCGAGGCGAAAGCCTGGAGCGGATGGAGCGCCCCTGGCACCGCGCCCTGCTTCACCGCATCGGCGAACACGCCCAGGCCGGTCACGCCGGAGCAGTGGACGACGCCCTGGCCGGGCCGCCAGCGGATGCCGGACGCGACCGGCCCGATGGCGCCGTCGAATGTGGTGATGATGACCACGTCGGCCCGGTCGGCGACCTCCTGGGTCGTCTTGCACGCCTTGCAGCCCTTGACGCGCGCCGCCAGTTTCTCCGTCGAGGCGAAGGTGCGGCTGGCGGCGGCGGCGATGGGGTAGCCCTTCTTCGAGAGGGCCACCGACAGCGCCCCGCCGACGCCGCCCGCGCCGATGAAGCCGATCCTGCTGGTCTTATCGAACTTCGCCATGGTTTCTCAACTCCCTCACGCTGGGTACGCCGCCGAGGCCCTCCGCCTTCTCGACCGCGCGGACGATGGCCCGCGACACGCAGAGCACGGTCGCGGCCATGAGCCGGTCGGGGAACAGCTTGCCCGTGTACTGGCCTGTGGCCAGGGCGAAGAACGTGTCGCCGTCGTGCGGCGTGTGGGCGGGCCGCACGGCCAGCGCCAGGCCGTCGTGTGCCGCCATCGCCACCTTGTTGGCCATCGGCTTGTCCAGCCGCGCGTTGGTGGCCACGACGCCGATGGTGGTGCTCGTGCCCGCCACCTGAGCCGGTAGGGGGGCACCAGCCAGCAGGCCGAACGGGTCGTCCTCTCTGCCTTTGGGCATTCCCCGTGGGCCTGCCACGAGCCTGCCTGAGTCGGGGTCGTACACCGCGCCCAGGGCGTTGACGGCCACGATGGCCCCGACGACGAGGCCGCCGCCCAGGTCCACGGCGTGGGTGCCGATGCCGCCCTTGACGACATGCTCGCGCCCGCTGAGCTTGGCGACAGTCGCGCCCGTGCCGACGCCGACGCTGCCCTCTGCGCACGAGCCGTCCGTCGCCGCCCAGCAAGCCGCATAGCCCGCCACGCGGCCGGGCCGCACGACCGCCGAGCCGATGGCAAGGTCGAACAGGATGGCCGCGGGAACGATGGGAACCTTGGCCCACGGCGTCTCGTAGCCGATGCCGCGCTCCTCCAGGTACTGCATCACGCCGCTGGCCGACTCCAACCCGAAGGCACTGCCGCCGCTCAGGACGATGCCGTGCACCTGTGGCACGTGCGCCCCTGGCCGGAGCAGGTCGGTCTCCCGCGTGCCGGGCGCGCCGCCGCGTACGTCCACTCCGCCCATCGCGCCAGCCTCGCACAGGACGACCGTGCAGCCAGTGATGTGCTCGCGGTCGGTGTAGTGGCCGACACGGATGCCCGGGACCTGGGTGATGCCGCTAGTCACCTGTGAACGCCTCCAAAACAGAAGGCCTCCCCATCTAGGACGGAGGGGCCTTCGCGCTTCCAAACAGGCGACGGGCCACAGGCCCGCTACGCGATGCTCACCGTTCCCAGAGGGATTGGCTGCGCCTTCATGGTAGCACCCGCCAATGCGGGCGTCCAACGATTACTCCCCAGAACAAAAGTGCGAGAGTTGGTGGCGTTACCTCACAGCACGAGGTGTCTAGCTTGGCGGGCTACGGTGTTAGAATATGCCGCAGCAACGCAAGCTAGTTTGTGGCGGCGCTCCCCTTGTCATCCTGAGCGAAGCAGGGGATCTCTTCCGAGAGAGATTCTTCGGGCCGGGCCGATACCGTCGACCCTCCCTTTAGAATGACAGGGGTGTGGATGACAGAGACGGTGTGTTGGAGGCAACGGTTTGGCTGATTACGACCTGGTAGTGCTGGGGAGCGGCCCAGGCGGCTACGTGGCTGCCATCAGGGCGGGCCAGCTCGGCATGAAGACCGCCATCGTCGAGCGCGACGCCGTCGGCGGCGTCTGCCTCAACTGGGGGTGCATCCCCAGCAAGGCCCTGCTGCGTAACGCCGAGGTCGTCAACCTCTTCCACCATGCCGCCGACTTCGGCATCGAGACCAACGGGTTCTATGCCGACTTCGGCAAGGCCATGGACCGCAGCCGCCAGGTCGTCACCAAGCTGACGGGCGGTGTCTCGTTCTTGCTCAAGAAGAACAAGGTCGAGGTCGTGAGCGGCACCGGCGTCTTCGCCGACCGCAACACCATCCGCGTGGACAAGGTCGGAGATGCGCGATCTATCGGCACCAACCGCAGCCTCAGCACCGGCAAGGTCATCATCGCCACCGGCGCGCGACAGCGTGACCTGCCCGCGCTGCCCATAGACGGCAAGGTCGTGATGAACAGCCGTCACGCCATCGAGTCGCGCGAGGTGCCCAAACGCGCGGTCATCGTGGGCGGCGGCGCGACCGGCGCCGAGTTCGCCTACCTCTACCGCGCGTACGGCGCAGAAGTCACCATCGTCGAGTTGCTCCCGCGTCTCGTCCCCAACGAGGACGAGGAGGTGAGTCAGCAGCTCGAGCGCTCCTTCTCCAAGCAGGGCATCAAGGCGATGACCGGCGCCCAGGTCAAGGGCGTCCAGGTCTCCGGTTCCATTGCCAAGGTCACCGTCGCGGCGGCATCGAGCGAGACCGTCGTCGAGTGCGACCGCGTGCTGGTCGCGGTGGGCGTCCAGGGGAACGTGGACGACATCGGGCTCGAGAGCGTGGGCGTCGCCACCGAGCGTAGCTTCGTGAAGATAGACGAGCACATGCAGACCAACGTGCCGGGCGTCTATGCCATCGGCGATGCGACCGGCAAGCTACTCCTGGCCCACGTCGCCTCGGCCCAGGGCGTGACCGCCGTCGAGACTATGGCGGGCCTGAACCCGCCCGCGCTGGACTACGCCCTCATGCCCAAGGCCACCTACTGCAAGCCCCAGGTCGCCAGCTTCGGCATGACCGAGAAGCAGGCGCGGGACGCGGGGCGTTCCATCAAGGTCGGCAAGTTCCCCGCCATGGCCAGCGGCAAGGCCTTGGCGATGGGGGAGACGGAGGGCTTCATCAAGCTCGTGGTGGACGCTGAGGTCGGCGAGGTGCTCGGCGCCCACATGATCGGCGCGGAGGTCACGGAGCTGCTGGGCGAAGTCTCGCTGGCCCGGCTGTTGGAGGGCACGACCACCGAGCTGGGCTGGCTGGTGCACCCGCACCCGACCGTCTCCGAGATGCTCAAGGAGGCGGCCCTGGCCGCCGAGGGACAGGCGATACACATCTAGGCTGGACGGCCCATGAAAGTCGCGCCAAAACTGGAAAAGACCCTGGTCCAGGACCTGTACCGCCAGATGGTTCTCATCCGCCGGTTCGAGGAGGAGAGCGGCCGCCTGTACATGCAAGGCAGGATACACGGATTCCTCCACCTGTACATCGGCGAGGAGGCCATAGCCGTGGGCTCCATCCCCATCCTCGGCCCCGACGACTACGTTGTGAGCCACTACCGCGACCACGGCCACGCCCTGGCGCGGGGCCTCGACCCGAAGGCGGCGATGGCCGAGCTGTTGGGAAAGGCCACCGGTTGCAGCGGCGGACGCGGCGGCTCCATGCACCTGTTCGACCTGAAGCGGGGGTTCATGGGCGGCTACGCCATCGTCGGTGGCCAGATGCCCATCGCCGTCGGCCTCGCCCTAGGCATCAAGATGCGGCGTGAGCGGCGTGTCGTCCTTTGCTTCTTCGGCGACGGCGCTGCCAACGAGGGCGAGTTTCACGAATCGCTCAATCTCGCCTCGATCTGGAAGTTGCCCGTTATCTTCTTCCTCGAAAACAACCTCTACGGCATGGGCAGCCATGTGGACAAGACACATGCCACGGGCCGCGACCTGTACCTGGCCGCCGAGCCGTACCAGATACCCGCCGTCCAGGTGGATGGCATGGACCTGTTGGCGGTGCGCGAGACCGTTCTCCACGCCATAGACCGTGTCCGCTCGGACGCCGGTCCCGTCTTCATCGAGGCGATGGCATACCGGTTCCGAGGCCATTCCATGGCCGACCCCTCCGCCTACCGCGACAGCGCCGAGGTGGAGCTTTGGAAAAAGAGGGACCCCATCGAGACGTTCAGGGTGCGCATGTTCACCGACGGGCTGCTCGGCCCCGCCGACGTGGCGCGCATCGAGAAAGAGGTCGAGGCGGCGGTAGCGGAGGCGGCGAAGTTCGCCGAGGAGAGTCCGGAGCCGACGCCGGAGTCCATCCATGACCATGTCTATGGTTGAACGGTGCGGTATGGAGTGCTGGCACATCCTGCATCCTGCTGCCAGGGCCGGGCCGCCGTTACCCTTCCCCCTTGAGTGGGGAAGGTTCAGGTTTGGGGTGACCGCGGTGGTGGTGAAAGGCCTCACCCCCACCTCGATCTCCGGCAGGAGTCGCGAGTCCTCGGCTCTCCCCCCTCGAGGGGGAGGAGGAACCTCACCCCGATACTCTGGCGAAGGAGCCGTCCCATGCCGGAGATGAGCATCAGGGAGGCCGTGTCGCTGGGACTGCGCGAGGCCTTGGACGCCGACGAGCGCGTGTTCCTCATGGGCGAGGACATCGGCAGCTACGGCGGCGCCTACGCCGTCACGAAGGGCTTTCTGGAGAAGTACGGCCCCGACCGCGTGCGGGATGTCCCCATCGCCGAGGCGGTCATCGTCGGCGCGGGCGTCGGCGCGGCCATGGGCGGCATGAAGCCCGTGGTCGAAGTGATGACCATCAACTTCACCCTCCTGGCCATGGACCAGATCGTGAACCACGCCGCGAAGATGCGGTACATGTCCAACGGCCAGTTCGAGGTGCCCATGGTCATCCGCACCGTTACAGGCGGCGGCGGGCAACTCGGGGCCACCCACTCGCAGAACTTCGAGGGCTGGTACGCCTCCGTGCCCGGCCTGAAGGTAGCCGTGCCGTCCACGCCCTACGACGCCCTGGGGCTGCTGCGCACCGCCATCGCCGACCGCAATCCCACCATCTTCGCCGAGCACGCGCTGCTCTACGGCGTCAAAGGCGAGGTGCCGAAAGAGCGGTACGAGGTCCCCTTCGGCAAGGCCGAGGTTCGCCGCCAGGGGAAGGACGTCACCATCGTTGCCTACCTGCGCATGGTGAGCGTCGCCATGAAAGCCGCCGAGGCCCTGGCGGCCAAGGGCGTCCAGGTCGAGGTGGTTGACCTTCGGTCGCTGCGGCCGCTGGACGTCGCCACGGTGGTGGAGTCGGTCAAGAAAACGAGCAGGGCGGTGGTCGTCGAGGAGAACTGGCGGACGGGCGGGTTCGCCGCCGAGGTGGCCAGCGCTGTCCAGGAGCAGGCCTTCGACCACCTGGACGGCCCCGTAGGCCGCGTCGGCGGGCTGGAAGTGCCCATGCCCTACAACCGCAGCCTCGAAGCTGCGGCCATTCCAACGCCCGATCGGGTTGTGGAAACCATCGAAAGGCTGTACGGTCTCTAGTACTACCTGAGGGGGTGTGCCCTGGCTACTGAACTGACGATGCCCCAGATGGGCTATGACATGCAGCAAGGCACCGTAGTGCGCTGGCTGAAGACCGAGGGCTCGCCGGTCAAGCGCGGCGAGGCCATCGCAGAGATCGAGACGGACAAGGCGGTGGTGGAGTTCCAGTCCTACGCCTCGGGAGTGCTCGCAAAGATTCTCGTGGCCGAGGGGACGGTCGTGCCCGTTGGCCGCGCCATCGCCATCGTGGCCGCCGAGGGCGAGAAGCTCGCCGACATGCCGAAGGCGGCCGCGCCCGCTCCGGCCAAGCCGCAAGCCCTCGTGACGCAGCGGCAGGCCCATCCGACGCCGTCAGAGGAGACCGTCGAAGCGGAACACATGCCCGTCTCCGCCGAGGAGGTCAAGGCCTCGCCCGTCGCCCGCAAGCTGGCGGAAGAGCTCGGCGTTGACCTCTCCCTGGTGAGGGGGACCGGCCCCGGCGGACGCATTTCAAAGGAGGATGTGCTGGCCTTGCGCACCAAAGGGCAAGCCCCAGCGCCCTCGGCAGCGCCATCCCCGGCCAAGCCGGTTACGGCCGCCCCTGCTGCGCCCGCGATGCCCGTGCCCCAGGGCGTCAGCCCCGGCAAGAAGGTGCCCCTCTCCAAGATGCGCCAGCAGATCGCGCGGGTGACCGTCCACAGCAAACGCGAGATACCCCACTTCTACGTGTCCACCGAGGTGGACATGACCCAGGCCATGCGCCTGCGCGCCCACCTCAACCAAAGCGACGTGTTCAAGGGCGTCCACGTCACCGTAAACGACCTGGTCATCAAGGCCTGCGTTGGCGCCCTGAAGAAGTACCCCAAGTTCAACGCCTCCTACACGGACGACGGCATCCAGATGCACGAGCAGATCAACGTCGGCATCGCAATCGCTGAAGAGCAGGGCCTCATCGTGCCCGCCATCATGGACTGCGGCCACAGGTCGCTGAAAGACATCGCCGCCGCCAGCCGCGACCTGGCCGAGCGAGCCAAGGGCGGCACGCTCCACGCCGCGGAGTACACCGGCGGCACGTTCAGCATCAGCAACCTCGGCATGTTCGACGTCGTCAGCTTCACGGCCATCATTCTGCCGCCGCAGGCCGCCGTCGTTGCCGTGGGCACCGTCGCCAAGCGGCCCGTCGCCCGCAACGAGCAGCTCGCCGTCGCCGAGACGATGACGGCCAGCCTGTCCGCCGACCACCGCGTCGTGGATGGCGCCGAGGGCGCGGTCTTCCTCGGCGAGGTCAAGCGCCTCCTGGAACATCCTTACCTGCTGATGATGTGATACCCTCACGCTCCTCACCTCCATCTCGCGCCTTCCCCCCTCAAGGGGGAAGGGATAACCGCCTTCCATTCCCTCGCGTAGCCGGGGTGGGGTATCTGGCTCTGTACACAAAGCCTTGCCTTCTGCGGAAGTCGAGTGCCTTCAAACTCTTCTCCCCCTTGAGTGGGGAGGACTGAGAGCCTGCCCTGAGCTTGTCGAAGGGTGGGAGTGAAATCCCGGGGATGTTGCGCCGTTGAAACTCATCGCTGAGCCGAAGATCTATCTGGTCACTCGGCCCGCCGTGGACTGGGAGCAAGTCGCCACGTTCCTGGCCGACGAAGGGCTGCCGGCCGTGCCGGACAGCATCCGCGCAGGCAAGGACGAGTCCGCCGCTGTCGTCGAGGTCTCGGCCCGCATGTGCTACATGAGCTTCGGGCGGGGCCGTAAGGACATCGCCGACTTCGTCAACAATCTGCTCAAGTCCAAGGACGGCAGCGTCTTCGAGCACGTCAACTACGGCTTCGTCGTCACCGGCGTCTCCCGCAGCCTGACCCACGAGCTGGTGCGCCACCGGGCGGGCTTCGCCTACAGCCAGCGCTCGCAGCGATACGTGGACGAGGCCGCGAGCGCCTTCGTGCTGCCGCCAGCCTTGGTGGACAGCATCGGTGATACCGGCGAAGCTAGGCGCATCCTGGCCGAGGCCCTGGAGACTGCGTCAGCCAGCTACGCCGAGCTGGTGGAGGCCCTCGACAAGGCGTTGCCCCCCGATAAGTTCACGTCCAACACCGACCGGCGCAAGGCGATACGCCAGGCGGCCAGGGCGGTGCTGCCCAACGCCACCGAAACGAAGATATTCATCACGGCCAACGTCCGAGCTTGGCGCCACTTCATCGAAATGCGCGGTGCGCCCTTCGCCGACTGGGAGATACGCCGCCTCGCCCTCATCGTCCTCGATATCCTGCAGAAAGAGGCGCCACTCCTCTTCGGCGACTTCACTGTCAGCCAGCTCCCCGACGGCACCAAGACCGCCACGCCGACGTATTCGAAGGTATAGGAAGGCGCAGGGGCCCCCGGGGTGGGGCCCGCCCTCTTTCTTGGGGGGAGAGGCCCGTCCCTACAACATCGGGAAGAGGGTGAGGGTGAAACTAACCCCTGCATTTGGCGCTCCTGCTCTGACCGTGCCGCCTGTGGTCCCAGGCCATGAAAATGGCGGGCAGCAGCGCGATGAGGCAGACCGCCATCGCGACGATGAAGAACTCGATGAACAGCGACATGCCGATGTCCGTCACCTGGGACTGGTAGGCCGCGAGGCGCTCCGCCGACTGTGCCTCCGTCTCGCCGACTAGGGGCAGCGGCAGGGGCACACCTCCCGCCAGCGTGGCGAACCGGCCCGACCCCCAGGCCGTCAGCGCAGCGAGCCCGAAGGTCATCCCTACCATCCGCATCGCCGTCACCACGCCCGCCGCTGTGCCGCGCGACGCCTCGCCCACCGGCTCCGTCGCCGCCAGCGCGATCGGAGCGATAAGCAGCCCGAACCCGAACCCCGCCAGAGCCAGGTGCACCGTTAGCATCGGTTCGCCGATAGCCAGATCCCAGGTGCTCATCAGCGCGAACCCCAGCGCCGCCAGCAGCAGCCCGGCCACCGTGGGGATGCGGTAGTCCATACGCTGGCAGGCTAATCCGCCCAGCACCGCGCCGAAGGGTATCGCGGCCGTCATCCGCATCAGGCGCAGCCCGCCCTCCAGCGGCGGCAGCCCGATCACTGTGTCCGCCATGAACGGGATGGTCACCATGCCGATGATGAGCGCGCCGCCCACGAGCAGATGTGTCGCGTTGGCGGCCTTGACCGCCCATGCGGTGAACATCCCGCGAGGGAACAGCGACTCCTGGGCCAGGCGGTGCCTCAGCACGAGCGCAGCCAGCGCTGCCACCGATGCAGCTAGGTAGATGCCCATAAGCGCGTCCGGCTCGTCCACCCGTGCTAGGCCGAGCGTGAGGGCCGCCAGGGCGATGGCCACCAGCGCGCCGCCGAGGTAGTCCACCTTTGCCTTGAACGTGGGGCTTCTCGCCAGCATGAGCACCAGCACGACCAGCACCGCCGCGCCCAGCGGCACGTTCATCCAGAAGACCCACCGCCAGTCCAGATAGCGCAGGACTAGGCCGCCCCACAGCGGGCCGATGACGCCGCCCGCCTCAGCGGCGCCGCCGATGAGACCCAGCGCCAGACCGCGCTTGCCCGGCGGGAACAGGTCGCCCGCGATGGCGATGGAGATGGGAACCAGCGCTCCGGCCCCTAACGCCTGGACGACCCGGATGCCGATGAGCGCGGGCAGGTTCGGCGCCATCGCCGCAGCCACCGACCCGGCCATGAACAGCAGCATCGAGGCGACGAACATCCGCCGGTGGCCCCACACGTCGGAGAGCCTTCCGATGAGCGGCATGGCCACGACGTAGCCCAGCAAGTAGGCCGTGATGGTCCATGACGCGGTGTCCAGCTCAGTGATGGGCACCCGCATGTCCAACATGATCTGGGGCAGGACGGTGACCACCACGGTCTGGTCGTCGGCGGCGACGAACACGCCCGCGCAGATGGGGATGAGGGCGATGTAGGGGGAGAGGCCCCAGCGAGTGGCACGCTTGGTGTCCAGTGGTGAGACTGCCTCCACGTCGCCTTCGCCTGTTAGTTCCAGGCTACTATCACTGCGGCGGCTCAATGGTCACGGGTTCGTTGAAGCCGGACATCGTCACCAGCCGCAGCGTGTCCGGCTGGTCGGTGGGTGTCACGGCGCCTTCGAAGACCGCGCGCAGCAGACGCAGCGATGTCTGCTCGATGTGGAGTTCGACGCTCACCAGCTCGGTGGTCAGCGTGTTGCCGAGGAGCGGCCGCAAAGCCCGCGCCTCTAGCACGCCGCCGATGCGGAAGACGTCCGAGTTGGTCGGGAGCGGGTCGAGGAACTGCGCCTCGGTTATCTGGCCCATCATCGATGCGATGCCCTCCCTCGGGTTGAAGAAGCCGATGGGCGTCACCTGCGTATCCACCTTCTCCCATACGCCGGAGAGGGGGTTGGTCATGTAGTTCTCTTCGCCGATGGCAATGATCTGCGCTTTGATGGTGAAGGCGCCGAACAGCCCCCGAAACTCGGCGAGGAGGCGGTCGGGCGTCTGCACGTCGCCGAACACGTCGTCCACCTTCAGCCCCGGCAGCATCTCGGTCGAGCCGACCTCGTGGACCATGCGGAAGTGGAAGCTGGCGAGCGAGGCCATGACCTGGCCCGACTGGGCCAGCACCCCCTGCGGTGTGACGGGCGTCGGCGTGGGTGTGGGGGAGGGCGGGGTCGAGCGCCCGCACGCAGCCAGCCACAGGGCCGTCAGCACGTACACTGCCGCAAGAGTTGTCCTCACCATGGGTAGCCTTGCACAAGAAGGTATGCCTTCATCGGAAAGGATCGCCTTCAAACCCTCCTCCACCTTGAGGGAGGAGGATATGAGGTGGGGGTGATTGCATGCTTCGACTGAGAAATAGACGGTTTTGGTGCAAGGCCACCATGGGTCTATTCTAGCGCCTACGGATCGGAGCAGTCCCTGGTGTAGCCGCAGGCGGGGCAGCGCATCTTGCAGTGGTCTTCTAGCATCACTGCGCCGCAGATGTCGCAGAGTTCTTGGCCCGCCGTAGGGGGGTCGCTTCCTGCAGGCTGGCCCGCGTTGGGGGTACTCGTTGGTTCCGGAGGTTGGACGGGACGTGCCATTGCGCCCTCCGAAAGGCTATGAGACCAGCGTAGCACTGAGCAGGAGAGTGAGTTCAAGGATGAGGATGCGCGTAGGGGCGTACGGCCGTGCTCCCCACGTCGAGATACGGTCGGAAAGAGCCGGGGGTGCTACGCCCTGTGGTGTCTCCAGAACAGCGCTGCCCCGCCAGCGGCTAGGGCCACGCCGAAGGCCAAGGCCAACCACGCAACCATCGGCACCGCACTGTCGCCTGCGCTGGGCAGACCCGGACCGAGCTGGATCGGCTTGGGCAGGCCGCCCGGGCTGAGGGCGTAGGTGGCCATGAGTTGTGCCTCGACATACGCCTGCTTGGCGCCGCCCTCGCCGGAGATGGAGTCGATTGTCCCGCTGCCGCCGGCATCCGTACCGTTCACCGCACTGTTCAGCAGTCCTATGACGGGAATCATCTGGATTTGGGCCTGTGTGAGGCCGCTGACGCCGAGGGCCACGAGTGACTGGTCCCTGGCCTGTTTGGCCCAGTCCTCTACGTTCTTGCCGTTGGTCTCCACAAGCGCGGCGTGATTGGTGATGTCAGCGTCGTCGGGCGCCATATCCGCCGCGAAGCCCGCGTGCTTGCGGTCTGCAGCGTGGGTCAGCACGCCGATGCCGTCGCCGGGGTTCCCGAAGTCCGCATCGAAATTCGAGCCCGTCGGCCCCTCGATGATGTTGATGACGTGGTGCGCGTGGGTCTGGAACTCCGCGATGGTCGTGGCAGCCTGGGCCAGCTGGGCATGGAGAAGGGCGGCCTCAAGCTGCTCCTTGAGGTTGGTGATGACTCCCTTGGTCGCCGGCTCCGGCCAGTTCGTCAGCAGGTGGCGGATGTGCTCCATCGCCCTGCTGGGGATGCGGTGGCTCCAGAGCACCTCGTCGGAGGGCTTGGCCGGCGAGGGGTCCGGCACCGGCTCGACGGTGATGACCACCTTGTCGTACCTGCGTATGAGGTTCTCACCGCTTGGTGTGGTGGTCGAGTGGTTGACACTCCCGTCCTCGGCTACCGTCATGATGCCTGTGCTCAGCCGTACAGAGTTGTCGTCGGAGATGAGCCAACCCTCCAGGGCTTTGTCCGGCCCCAGCTTGGGCATCCCTGTGAGTGTGTAGGTGATAGAGTCGCTGAGGGAGAGGTTGTCCCAGATGACGGCCATGTTCCTGGGCGGAGGCTCGGCTTTCTGGGCATGGGCGAGCGCCACGGGCAGGGCCGCGATGGCGAACAGGGCGAGTAGGAGGGCTAGCTTGGGCCTGAGCATGGAGACTGCCTATCTTCCTTTGAAGTCGTAGCTACGAGCCGACTGTAGCACACGACCACTGGAGGGGCATAGACGTTCACAGGCCTATTTCTAAGAAAAGTCTTAGAACTCGCCGACCAGTACCGAGTCGCTCGTCGGGCCGGGGCTGCCCCCGATCGGCTCGATGGTGATCCCGATGGCTTCGAGTTCGTCGGGCGGTACGGGGAACTGGATGCGCACCTGTCCCTGGCTGGTGAACGGGTTCAAGACGAACGTACCGGCGTCGAAGGCGGTGTTGCCTTTGATGAGCCACACCTGGTACACCCTGCCCTGGGGCAGCGGCGGCAGGTCGAGCACAGCCAAGATGACCCAGGTGCGGTCAGAGGAGACCATCATCATGCCGCGGGCCTGGACTGTACGCTGCTCCCACCAGAGTGCGTTCACGCTCGTGCCCGGTTCGGCGGCCATATAGGCTAGGTAGCGCGTGTCCTTCACCATGCCCATGAGATCCGAGCCCCTAGCCGCCACCGTCTGCACCTCCGTGGCCAACGCCGACTGCTCGGCGATGAGCGCGTCCAGCCGCGTGCCGAGCCTGGCGGTCTCCTCGACTTTGGTATCCATGGCGTCCTGGCTCGCCGCGACCTCCTCCAGTTGCTCCTTCATATCTGACATGACGACCTGTTCCTCTTGGGCGGCGTCAACCTTCTGGGCCAAGGCCTGGTTGTCGCTGGCGACATCGTTGACCCGCCCGTTGAGCAAGACCACGCCGACGACGGCCAGCACGACCGCGGCAGCGCCCGCGTAGGTTCCGGCCATCCCCAGCGACGGCCTCGTCATCGCCGCCAGCACCCTGCGGAGCCATGCCGCGGCACCACCTTCCGCCTGCTGTGGCCGCGCCGCGCCACACGTTGAAAAAGGAGTCCTGGGCCATCTCCTCCGCAGCCCCCGGGTCCCTCAGGATGTGCAAGGCCAGAGAGTACACCGCGTTCCCGTACCGCCTGTAGAGCGCCTCTAGCGCCTCCCGTTTCTGCTCCACCACCAAGGCGATCAACTCTTCGTCGCTCTGCCCGGCGAGGCCCGCAGCTTGCCCTGAGTGGAGCTTGTCTCTTTCCTCTCCACCTAAAGACTCTACGTGGGGTTGGCGGGTCACAGATTCATATGCCTTGCCTGGCTGGCGGCCCCATTTTAGCCCAAGCTTTTCCTTCGACTCCGCTCGGGATAGGCTTTTGACACGAGGGTTGACCGTAGGTACACTGCCTGCCGTCGCGGGATGCTGGCATCGGCGCGAAGTGGGGAATGAGATGAGGAGAACGATGGGTAGATTGGACGGAAAGGTTGCTCTGATCACTGGCGCGGCCAGCGGCATGGGTGCCGCCGAGGCGCGGCTGTTTGCCAACGAGGGCGCCAAGGTGGTCCTGGCCGACATCCAGGACGAGCTGGGCCGCAAGGTGACGCGCGTGATTGAGGACACAGGCCGCACCGCGACCTACATGCACCTCAACGTGGCCAGCGAGGACGAATGGCGGAAGGTCATCGCCGCCACGGTCAAGCTGTACGGCAAGCTGAACGTGCTGGTGAACAACGCCGGCATCGGCGGCGCGCTCGTGCGCCTTCACGAGTACCCCACGCAGGATTGGGACAGGGTCATGGCGGTCAACGCCACCGGCACGTTTCTCGGCACCAAGCACGCCATCCCGGAGATGCGGAAGGCGGGCGGCGGCTCGATCATCAACGTATCGTCCATCTACGGGCTTGTGGGATCAGCCATGGAGGCGGCCTATCCCGCCTCGAAGGGTGCCGTCCGCATCTTCACCAAGGCCGCCGCCATCCAGTACGCCAAGGAGAACATCCGCGTCAACTCCCTCCACCCCGGCTTCATAGACACGCCCCAGGCCGCGGTTCTCGTCCACGACCCCGTGGAGCGCAAGAAGCTGATCGAGAGGACGCCCCTGGGCCGCATCGCCATGCCCGAGGACATCGCCCCGGGGGCCTTGTTCCTTGCCTCTGATGAGTCAAGCTACATCACCGGCGCCGAACTGGTCATGGACGGCGGTATCACCGCCCAGTGAGGCATGGACTGTTTGCAGATGTGTGAGCGGATATAATGAGCGGGTTCTGGGCGAAGCCCGCAAAGGGCAAGGCGCCCGCTGAAGGAGAGAGCAGATGGCGAATAACAACGCCTTGAACAGAGAGCGCGAGGCCTATACCAAGAAGCACGCCAAGTCCAAGACGATGCAGGCCGAGGCGGCCAAGTACCTGCCCGGCGGCAGCTCGCGCGGCACCGCCTATTTCGACCCGTACCCCTTCTTCGTTGACCACGCCGAGGGCCACTACGTCTATGACGTGGACGGTAACCGCTATCTCGACTTCATGATCAACGCGACGACCTACATCGTCGGTCACGCCAATCCCAAAGTCGTGAAGGCGGTGACCGACCAGGCGCCCAAGGGGCTGAGCTACAGCGCCCCGACGGATGTGCAGGTGCGCCTGGCGAAGCTGCTCGTCGAGCGGGTGCCGTCGGTAGAAAAGATCCGGTTCACCAACTCGGGCACCGAGGGGACGATGAACGCCATCCGGATGGCCCGGGCGTTCACAGGCAAACCCAAGTACGCCAAGTTTGAGGGCGGCTACCACGGCAACTCCGAAGAGGTCTCCATCAGTGTCAGCCCTCCCCTCAGCAAGCTCGACCCCAACGGCTACAACCCCGTCCCTGAATGGCCGGGACAGCCTCCCGGCGTGACCAACGACGTCGTCATCATGCCGTACAACAACCTGGAGGCGTGCGAGGACATCCTCCGCCGTCATCAGCACGAGGTCGGCTGCGTCATCATGGAGGCGGTTCTGTCCAATATCGGCTACGTGCCGGGCAAGCCGGAGTTCCTCCAAGGGATGCGCGACCTCACCAAAGAACTGGGCATGGTGCTCATCTTCGACGAGGTGCAGACCTTGCGGCTGGCGCCGGGCGGCGCGCAGGAGATGTTCGGGGTCATCCCCGACGTGACCTGCTTCGGCAAGATCATCGGCGGCGGGCTGCCGGTAGGCGCGTGGGGCGGGCGCGACGACCTCATGGCCCTGTACGACAACCAGAAGGGCGCGACCATCTCGCATCCGGGCACCTTCAACGCCAACCCCATGACGATGGCGGCGGGCGAGGCAACGATGACCCAGCTCACGCCGCCCGTCTATAAGCGGCTGAACGCGCTGGGCGACTCGCTGCGCGCGAAGCTGCGCGCGACCTTCGACGAGTTGGACGTGCCGGCGCAGGTGACGGGCGTCGGGTCGCTGTTCGGCATCCACTTCAACGAGCACGAAATCACCGACTACCGCTCGTACCTGAAGGGCGACAAGGCGAAGCTGAACGCCTTCTATGTGGGTATGATGAACGAGGGCATCCTGATGTTCGCCAAAGGCATCGGCGCGCTCAACATCAACACCACCGAGAAGGAGATAGACCAGTTCGTGACCGCCGCTCGCAAGGTCGTTCAGCGCATCCGCTGACCTTCAACCTCTAACGAGATCTTCGAAAGGCCCCCTACTTCGCTTCTTCCGCTGGAGGGCGGGGTAGGGGGTTCCGTTTACAGCTGATTGCACCCGGAGGGGGATTGAGGAGTCCCGAGTGAACTGGATCGCCCTTGCGTTGATTGCCGCGGCCATGGGTGGCGCCGGCAACGTCGTTGAAAAGCAACTAGCGTCGCGCTACCTGCCCAGCGCATCGGCGCTGATGGGGTGGCTGGGCCTGACCCTGCTCGGCTATGGCGTAATCTTCGCTTTCATCTACCCGTTCGCGCCGGGCACGTCGGTCAGCCACATCGCCGCTATCTTCGTTGCGGGCGCCCTGTACGGCGTCTCGCTGAGCATCCTGTACCGCGTGCTGAAAAAGGCTGAGGCATCTCGCGCCTTTCCCGTTTACAACGCCGCGCCGGTGTTCGTGGCGATCCTGTCGGTCTTTGTCCTTGGCAACCCCCTCAGCGCATGGCAGTGGGTGGCGGTGCTTGTAACCGTTCTTGGTGCGGTAGTCATATCGGCGGAGCGGGGTTCGGGGGTATTGGGCTTCAGCCTGAACAGCAACTTCTTCGTACTGCTCCTCGCAGCTGCAATCGTCGGCGGGGCCCATGTGCTCACGAGCTATGCGATGGACGAGATGGAACCGATGACCGCCTTCTGGGCGATGCGGCTCGGCTGCTTTGCGCTGGTGCTGGTGAATTGGCGGAAGGACACGGCGGGACAGATCCTCGAATCTGCGCGGAAGCCTGTCGTGCTGCTGTTGGTCCTGGTGTTCGAGGCCGGCCTGATGCCTCTGGCCCATGTCTTCATGATGCGCGCCTTCGCCACCGGCCCCGTCGCGCTGGTGTCCACGCTGTTCTCGTCCGTGCCGATCTGGGTGCTCCTGATCAGCACCCTGCTCAGCTCCTCGTGGTTCAAGGTCATGGACGAACCTGTGCAGAAACGCGCCTTGGCCCTCAAAGTCGTGGCCATTGCCATGGTCGTGGGTGGTGTGGCGCTGATAACCCTGCTGTAGGGCGCAGCCTTTCGCATCGAACCGCGATGCCCCTCCAGTTAGCCGATTCTAACCGTGAGCACGCCGATGGATGGCGTGCCATAGGCAGGAATCCTTAGTGAACTGAGTCACCCTTTCGCTGTTCGCAGCCGTTCTGACCGGCCTGGGCAACGTCGCCGAGAAGCAGATGGCTACCCGCTATCAGCTCAGTGCGCCGGTCATGATGGGCTGGTTGGGCGTGAACCTGGTGCTCTTCGGGATCCCGTTCGCGTTCATCGCCCCTTTTCCAGCCGGGCACGCCTGCTAGCCACATGGCCGCCATCTTCGGAGGTGGCGCTTCGTTCGGTATCGCTCTGAGCATCCTCTACCGCGTGCTGCGGAAGGCGGAGGCCTCGCGCGCTATCCCCGTCTTCAACACGGCGCCCGTGTTCGTGGCGCTCATCGCGGTGTTCGTCCTGGGTGATCATCGCAGTGCATGGGAGTGGTTGGCCATCCTTGCGGCGGTGCTGGGGGCTGTGGTCATCTCGGCGGAGCGCGGCCCCGGCGTCTTGGGCTTCAGCCTTGGCGTGACCTTCTTCGCGCTCCTGGTCGCCGCGGGCTTCGCCGGACTCGCCCACGTGTTGACCGGCTACGCGCTGGAGCGGGTCGAGCCGATGACCGGCTTCTGGGCGATGCGCATGGGCTATCTCGTCTTCGTGGCGCTCAACTGGCGCAAGGAGACGACACGGCAGATGCTTGCCTCAGCCCGCAAACCTGTCGTGGTCGCGTTGGCCCTGGGCGCCGAGGCGGGGATCCTGCCGCTGGGACACATCCTGATGCTTCGCGCCTTCGACACTGGTCCCGCCGCCCTGGTCGCCACGCTTGTCTCCACGGTGCCGGCGTGGGTGTTCCTGGTGAGCACGCTGCTCAGCACGCCGAAGCTCAAGCTCATGAACGAGCCTCTGCAGACGCGTGCCCTGGCCGTCAAGCTTGTCGCCATCGGCATGGTGGTGGGCGGCATCGCCGTCATCGCCCTGCTGTAGCCGGCTACCGCCCGGAGCCTGCGTCGCCCTTCGTCGCCAGCCGCGCCTCGTACTTCGCCATGGCATCGCGCAGCGCCGCCCCGAGGTCAGTCCCTGTGGCGTTGGCGAGGCAGACGAGGGAGTAGAGGACATCACCCATTTCGGAGCCCCAGGCACCGGTGACCCGGAA